>Ga0208898_1000144_pt1 | contig 60491 bp, 74 predicted proteins | sample VirMetDEL_Mar_4_FD_184513 | JGI IMG/M metagenome (GOLD analysis project Ga0208898, IMG submission 184513) | Aqueous microbial communities from the Delaware River and Bay under freshwater to marine salinity gradient to study organic matter... | ecosystem: Environmental > Aquatic > Marine >... | reverse complement strand
GTCTCTAATCATTTCATCATTAACTCGTTTAGGCGCTTTAGCAAATACCATATTACAACCCATTATAAAGTCGTATAAAGAAAGTTCAACTGCTGTAAGCTCTATTTCTTCACCTGTAAACGGGTTTGCAACAGTGTCGCCGCTTGTGTATAGCATACCGTTAAACCACTTAGGCAATTTCTGTTTCGTCTTCGTGCTCATAACCTTCATCTATTAATTCATTTTCTGTTTCCTCAATTAGTCTTTCGTATAAATAGTCATAAGCCGCTTCAGCTGCTTCTTGAACATAGTCATCATTTAAGTAGTCTACATATATTTTACCGCCTTCACATAATGCATCTTCTAGTACTCCAGCTAGATCACTGTCGTAATAGTATACATCTTCATTTATCGAAGGTCTACGAGTATCATTAGTTGCAATATACACTTCATAACCATCAGCTGTTGATTCAGAGTATATAAAGAAATCACAGTTGTCGTCCCAGTCTTCGGTTATTTCTGTGTCGTAGTAGTCACATACTTTTTTAAGCATAAGCTCATAGGTCATGCCTTCGCCATGCGTTAATGGGTAGCCTTTTTCAGCTAGTCTTTCTTTAATTAGTTCTTCTGTTAGGATTTTTTTACTCATTTGTTTCTATTAATTTGGCAATATACTGCCAGGTTTGTAATTCTTTTTCTGTTGATGATAAGCATTTTTGTAGTAGATCAACACCGATACGTCCATCGCCACCAGATTTAATATCTAGCCTTAAACTGCTAATGTCACGCTCAAGTGTTATCATTTTACTAAATGCTTTGTTGTGTGCTCTTTGTCTAATATCACTATTCATAATCTTTAGATATTAAAATATTGTCACCGTATTTAAAATCCCATACTGAAACTTTAATTAAATCTATATCTGAAAATGTATATAATGAGCTAATGTCACCAATACTTAGATCACTATAAAATATAGTTGATCCTAGTTTTTCAATAATACTTGTAATAGTATTTTCGTATTCGGCCATGTTAGATAGTAAAGCTCCTTTAACATCTGGCTTTAGTCTTTCGTAAATTGTTAGTCTATTCATAATTATATTTTATTATATTATCCATTAGTTATCGTAATTTGTTTGTAAATCTATTTCTTCGTTGATATGCTGAGCTATCTCATAATAGTTTACATCGCGTAGGAAAGCAAGAGCATAATCTTTAGCTAAACCATCTACGTTTTTATTATCAAAAACGCAGTCATATACTATTTCTTGTAAATAATCCGCAGAAACAACGTCTTCAAATTGAATATCTCCGAGTATTTCTAAGTTTATACGCCACGTAGCATAGTTACTCCAACCATTGTATTCACTCATAATCTATTTAAATTTTCTAGTTTATACTCACCTGATTCTATTTTAGCTCTTGTATCTGCAGTGTATTCACCTAAAAATTGAATACGGTATTTATTCGTTGTACGTGAATAGTTCCAGTCATAAAGGTCTAATGTCACATTACCTTCATTGTCTTTGAAAGCGATAATACTATCATAACTTTGAAAGTATCTACCTTTACTTGTGTAGATAATAAATTGATTAGCAACAGATCTACCTGAGCTAGGACTTGTCATTTGTTTTACTTTAATTTTCATAATTCTCTAGTATTTCCTCGATATCATACTCGAGATTAGTAATTTCACGCGCTAGATCTAAAAACTCTTCAAGCGCTCTGACTTCACTGCTACTTAATTCGCTAGTGTCACCATCTTCGATCGCATAAATGCAATCTCTCATGTCGTTTACCGTGTTCTCAAAACGGCAATAACTCATATTTGGCATAATTATATAGTTTAAAATTAGTGGACGTGGCAGGAATCGAACCTGCGTTTTGCGTAATACACTTCCGTAATGCCTAAAAAGGACACACATACGCTTCTAACCATTTCACGCCCATTTGCAGGGGTTGTCTATACGCAACATTACGACACTATGGTCAACCTGCTATTAACACCTCACATACTACACTACTTGATACTGCCGAAGCGTAAATGAGCATTGATGTTATTGGTGTTTTGCTACAATCATCGAGCCGTTTTGAAGCATTTGGACTCGGTAACCTGTTATTTATTCGCTTCGTTACGCCTTTAATCATGTAGCTATTTACGTCGCCAAGCTCTGTGCACTGATGCACTTACTTCTTGACTGACAATTTGTATTGTATTACCTGTTTTGTGCTCGATAATAGGGACATACGAGTATGTTTGGGTGGTTGAGTGATCAACACACGTTTTATAACCTAATTCTAACCTCACAGGGTGTACTTTTTTACCACATCTACAATACATAGTTTATTATTTTAATTATTATTCGTTTATATTATCCAATAGTGATCGTATTTTGTTTGTAATTACTGTATATTTCAGTATATAGTTTTTCAGTAGCTAAAAACATTACATAACTGTGTATAGCATTGTAGTCATCGCCGTTAACCGGTTGATCTGCTATTTGCCACTCAACAGTGTCATATAATAATTCTTTCATGTGATCTGCAACGCCTTGCGCTATAAGATCTATTTCTGACATTTTACTCATCAATCTTGTTCTAATAGTTCATTTATTTCGCTTAGCGTCATTTCGTCTACTTCGCATTTTTTATAATTCTGTTGTACCCACCATTTAGACCACGCTAAATCCCATGGGTTTTTAATTTCTTTACTCATATTATTTAAATTTAGCCGCAACTTCACGTATTTCTTCTTTGTCTTCTTGATCTAAACCAGGTGTTTGATTAGCGTACATACGAAGTACATAGTGTACGAAAGTGCAGTCGTTTTCTGTTAGTTTAATTGTTCGCATAATTTCTTAGATAAAATTGTAGTATATAGTTTAGTCTTACAATTGGTGAATGTATAAGTGCTCGTGCGTGATTTACGCCGTTTGATGTATACAATTGACCATTGTCTCTCTGCCATACACATTGATAATTCTGCATATAAACAGGATTTATTTGATACGCTCTGTCTGCACCGTTTTGCTTACGTACATAACCTGATTTGAATGAGGCAATGCGAAGTCGAGGTAAGTCTTTTAAGTCATATTTCTTACGCTTAAACCACTTAAGCCGTTCTTTTGAATAGCAAGGTACAGGAAACTCAAACTCACGAGTACCATTTTTAGCCTGCCGAGGCGTAGTAACCTCTCTGATTCCATGCTCAACGAGCATGCCTTTTACAAACTCGTTCTCGAGTTCTAACCGTTGTCTTTGATAATTTGTCATAGTATTAATATATTTTTTTATCTGAGTGATACATCCACTCTATGTTATTTAAGTTAAATCCGTAATCCATAATAAGCTCTTCACATTCTATTGATTGCATAAACACGTCTACGCTGTATTGGTGTACTCTACCATCGCTATAATCTAATATTGTTATATACATTTCTTTATAATATTTAACTGTTGTACATCAAATTTCTTGTGCGTATCTCGCCACATACGATTGTGCGTGAACTTTCTACTTTTTGAAAATGTAGATTTTTGTCGCACCGTCATGCGATTATACTCTGATTGAGTAAGTCCACTGCACACACCGTCGTGGGCGTGCTTGCGTCTATGCTCCGCAGCACGTAATTTTTTCTGTTGTAAAGAGTAATTGCATAGCTCTTTCATAGTCATTACTCCCATATGTAAGTAATACCTTTGTAATTGAACCACTCAGTTAGACCTTCTTGATCTTTATCTTCGTCGTAGATAAAACCAAAGCGTTTAGGAATATTGCCAATGGTGTAGCCTTTGTAGAATTTGTTAGTTAAGGCGCAAGGTTGGCCGTCTTTTTTGAAGAATTTAATAGTTTGCATAGTTATTTATTTAATTTGTTACATATATATTATCTGAGGCAAATCGTATTTTATTTGTAAAAAGACTGTTGCCATTGTGGTATTTCTGCGTTTAAGCGATCATAGTACTCTTGCTCAAGTAATTTAATTTGTACTTGTTTTAGTTTATGATGTGAAAATTTACGTTTACTCTTTTTCATTTTAATAAGTATTTAAGTGTTTGTTCCCAATTTGGAAACTTTTCTGTACCGAACTGTATTAGTTCACCTTCAAATTCACCTGCACCGTTTGCAGTTCTGTCATCGATAAGTATATCACCGCGTAATAAATTCTTATGATTACAAAGAATTAATCGTTTATGAGCTTTATCACCTAGGTATTTACTAACCCATAAGCGTTTCTGTGTCCAAGAATTAGGGATATTCCATGGAGCAGTCGAGAGAATATAGACGTCGTAGTCTTCATCGAAGCAAAGTTCATTGAACGCTTCAACAGCACCATCAATTGGAGGTGGATCTTTGAAGACATTTTGATGCCAACCTTGCTTGTCTAAGTTTGATTGCAAGTCGACGAGTACGCCGTCCATATCTATATATAATGTTTTAGTAAACGTCATAGTAAATTTGTATACATTTCTCTCTTTGTTCTTGATTTAATTTAGATGGGTGAATATCTGGATATAGTTTCATAGCTATTCGCCATACTTTGTGCCATTCAATTTGCATAGTATTTAATTTTAATTAGTTAATATTGTTTTAATCACCTGTATAATTATCGTAAGTAGACTTGCTTGCGTAATACGCTGCAGCACCTGCATTAGATAGTTTACGCTGATACTCGTATTTAACTCGATTGTCTATTAGCTCGTCGATTTTATCTTTCATTTCTGCTTCTGTATTTGCAGGAAATGATATAATGTGATAAGGATAGAAGTTAAAGTACTTGCATGTATACGAAGAACATTTCTGTCCATTGTAAGCAGTCCACTCACGATATTCATAAGGTATATTTCTGTGTTGCATAGTTAATATTTTTTATATTGTATTCTTTGATAATAATATATTTCTTCTAATATACATTGAGGTAAAAGCTCTTGTATATATACTTCTGGATTATTATTTAAGAAGTTATTTAGTAGCGATATGTATTTTATTCGTTTCATATTATTATTATCTGTAGTGTATCGTATTTTGTTTGTATTTACCATTTAGTTTCTGAAGGTGCTGGACCAAGAAATTCTCTGAACTGTTTCATTTTAGTGTAAATAATTAATACATAGTGATTAAATTTTCTCATATTTTTTATTGTTTATAAAGTGGATAGTTTATTTTATAGTTTATATTGGTGATGAGGTATAGTTCTCCCCCTCTCTATATCTAATTTAAAAATATAGTGATTAAAAGTGTGACATTAGAGCATTAAGCTAAGTAGAGTAACACGCTATTGTCACAGTTTTTATAATATTAAGAGACTAGATAATTTCTTTGTCTCTTAACACTACTGGAATTGAAGTACTTGAAGTGTATGACTTGTATTTTTCAAAGCAAGGCATAGTAGACAATTTGTCTTTCATAATTTCATATACTTTATCATGATTGTAAGTAAATGATTTTCCATTTTTAAAATTGACTTCAATGATTTGATTTTTGCCAATTAATGATTTTCTGATTACAAATCTTTTTGAATTTAATTTTGAATTTTGCATAGTAATTTAATTTAAGTTATTTATTATTTATTTATTTATATTTTATTTATTTTAGTTACATTTATATTATCAGAATATAGTCGTATTTATTTTGTATTTATTATTTATTAATTTTATTATTTAATTTAGAAATAGTTTCTTGTAGACTTATTAAAGTTTCGTTGCCAAGTAGAAATTGGTTTATAATATCGATAGTATTTATTAAGTCAGAATTTAAATTAGTTTGCATAGTTATTATTATTTAGTTTATTATTAATTTGCTTACGTTATTATTATCTAAGTCGCATCGTATTTACTTTGTAATGCTATACATGCTAAATAGTTTACGTAATAGTTAGTTGTGGTATGATATATGATGGGTCTAGTGTAACAAAAACCTAAAAAATTTGTGATCAACGTTGTAAAACTAGGGGGCCTGGGTCAAAAAATATGATTTTGGGTTGGGGCCGGCCATGTAGAAAAGCGGGGTGGAATACCAAACTTCTCTACATCTAACAAAAAAAGTATGACATAAGCCTTATAAGTTAAATAAGTAGCACCCTAATGTCACATTTAAGTAATAAATTAACTAAGTGATTATACATTTATGACAAAACAGATACTATCACCAGCCGCTAGGCGAGCAAAAGCAGCTAGAGACAAAGCTGCAGCAATGACTCCTGAGCGTAAAAGGAAGAAAGCAGAGAATCAAAGGCGTGCAAGAGCTAATCCTTCAGCTGCAAAAGGCAAAGACTGGGACCATAAAGACAAAAGATGGGAAACTCCGGCTCAAAACCGTGGAAATGACGGTCAAGGAACTAAAAAAGAAGGCAATAAAAACTACTAAACAATAAACATGGCAAGAATTAAGACATACTCAAACGACGTTGAGATAAATCCAGACGATAAAGTCGTAGGTTCCGATGGAAAACCAGGCGATAGCTACGGAAAAACAAAAAATTTTAGTGTAGCAGCGTTAGCTGGTTACATAGGAGCAGGTCAAACCGGCGCTACAGGTCCTCAAGGCCCTGCCGGAGCTACAGGACCAGCCGGACCAGCCGGAGCTCAAGGTCCAGCCGGACAAGATGGTTCAGACGGACAAGATGGAGCACCTGGACAAGCAGGTCCAGCGGGACCAGCGGGACCAGCGGGTCAACCAGGAGCACAAGGACCTGCAGGCGCGGACGGTACTTCTATAAATATACAAGGCACAGTTGCAAATTGCGCTGCCTTACCAACAAGCGGGTCAAACCCACCGCCATCAAATGGAGACTTATGGATATTAGACTCAGATGATGCTAGTTGTTCTTATAGTGCTAATTCAGAAGCTGGAGATGGTTTTGTCTGGGACGGGAGCACTTGGATAAACATAGGTCCAATTAGAGGCCCACAGGGTATACAAGGAGCAACAGGCCCTCAAGGACCACAAGGTGAAGCTGGTATAAACGGTGTTAATGGGCAGCAAGGGCCTCAAGGTGAACCAGGGCCTAAAGGAGACACTGGGGATCAAGGTCCAACCGGTCCAACTGGGCCAACGGGACCTGCTGGACTAACAGGTGCAAAAGGAGATAAAGGAGACCCAGGAGCTGTAGAATCAGTTAACGCTGGCGCAAACATAACAGTAACTCCGGATACAACTGGCAACGTAACAGTTAACGCTCCAGATGCTATAGTTAACACCCCCGATACGTACAGTTCAGTTGATAAAGTTAATTCCATAGTGACCTTAACTAAACCAGAATATGTAAGTCTTGAAAGTGGCGGGAACTTAGATGGCAACACGCTTTACATAATAATTGATTAATAAAAAACATGGGGGATTTTAAATTCAATAATACTACACCGGGATCAGGCGATATAAGGCTAGGAGGTTTACCTGTAGATGAAATTTTTCATGGAACAGAAAAAGTTTGGCCTGCAATAGCGTCTAATGTTGTAACAATATGCGGATTAGAGTGGCAAAGGGTTAATACTTCTATAGTAAACAAAACAGGTGGAGGAACAATACCTATTTTCGACAATGCCAATGATCTTTATCAAGCTAAACAAAACCAAGAACCAGCTGCTTGTTATTGGCAACTTGACGAAAATAATTCTGAGTATGGATTACTTTATAATTATTATGCAAAAAATGCTATAGAACCGCCGTCTGGTTATAGATTACCAACATCCCTAGATTTTAGTACATTAAGTAGTTTTAATTGTATTGGCAGTACAAGCCAAAACAGAAATAGATATGGTGCTAATCCTGGTAATTGGAATATGACCCAGCTAACAAATACAGACGAATTAGGTGATTCTGGATTCGACTCACAAGGCTATGGTTGGGCATTTGTTAATGGGCCATCTGTTACGTGGCAATCCCATGGGCTTCGAGATGGTTATTGGATAGATGAGAATCCTGGAACTTCTATTGTGGCAAGAGGCTTTTGGATTAGTCCTTTTACAAACCAATTAGGAAATATGTCTTATGGAGTTAATTTATCCAATATTACAGAATTGTTTTTTATAAGATTTGTTAAAGATGCGTAAAATATAAGTGATTATAAATATATTAATAACCTTTAAAACCAAAACCAATGACAGTTTATTATTCGACTAACACGTGGAGTAGTCAACCACAACCAGACAAAAACCGTTTAAAACTATGGAACCATATTGCCGATAAACAGAACTGGCGCATCGTTCAGCTACCAAACGGATATTATCAAACAGAGTACAAAGATTTACGTGATGATGAGAATTGGCACGATGTAACTCGCAGAGAAACTATAGAAGCTGCAGAGACATCGATTGATAAGACAATAGAGCATTATCTAAAAAAGATTGACTTTGTAAACGGACCTAAAGTGGTCAAAACATTCGAAAAGTAATTTAATTTAAAATTTAATTTAATGGAATTTAATAACCCTAGTCAGATAGTTAAAGATCTGACATTTGGCGATGCAGCCAACAACAAAATAATGTCAGGCGTCGAAAAATTAACAAACGCAGTAAAGAGTACACTTGGTGCTTCTGGAAAGTGCGTAATTTATGAAGACGCCCTTGGCCGACCGGTGATTACAAAAGACGGAGTAACCGTTGCAGAAAGCGTAGTCTTGATAGATCCGGTCGAAAACATTGGAGCTACTTTGATAAAAGAAGCTGCAGCAAACACAGTAAGAGAAGCGGGCGACGGTACCACAACGGCTACCGTCCTTGCTCATTCTATATTAAAGAGTATAAACGATTCAGATAATGAAGAAACGATTAGAGACATTAAAGCTGGCATTCAACAATGCAGCGAAAAAGTTATGGTTTATCTTGATAAAACCAGTATACCGGTTAAGAATAAAATGCTTAGAGAAGTTGCAAGCATTTCTTGTAACAATGACATTGAACTTGGGGGAAAAATTGGAGAAGCTTACGAAAAAGTTGGCAAAGATGGAGTCGTTTTAATGGAAGAGTCTGATACAAACGAAACTTATGTTGAGTTTGTTGATGGCGTCCAGTTTGATTCTAAATTAAAATCCCCACACTTAGCTACAGATAAAGAAAAATCTGTTTGCACTTTAGATAACCCATATGTTCTTTTAGTTGCTTCACCGATACCAAACATTAGAAAAATACAAAGCGTACTAGAGTTTGTTATCAAAGACAAAAAACCTTTACTAATTGTAGCAGACATGGAGCAGCAACCATACGCAACTCTAATCGCTAACAAAGTTAAAGGTAATATCAAGGTTAACATCGTGGATCCACCTGGCTTTGGCCCTACAAAACTTCAGTCTATGGAAGACTTAGCTTTTTTAACTGGTGCTAAACTAATGAATGAAGAGCTTGGTGACGATCTAGACCTTATAGATCCGTCTGTGTTAGGTAAAGCCGTAAAAGCTGTAACAGATAACAGCAACACTGTTTTACAAGTAGAAGATAAAGGCGATGAACTAAGTGATCGTATAGAAGAAGTAAAGAAAAGTATAAAAGAAGAAACTAATGGATTCTTTAAGAAAAAGCTCGAGCAGCGCCTTGCAATGTTATCCGGTATTGTCGGTATTATCAAGGTCGGCGCTGATAGCAAAGTCGAACTTAAAGAAAAGAAAGATAGGGTTGAAGACGCTATCTACGCTACTAAAGCGGCTTTGAAAGAAGGTATTGTTGCTGGAGGTGGCGTTGCGTTATTAAACGCGTCTCAAACACTAAAAGCAAAGTCTACTGGTGAAAAAATACTGCTTGAAGCTATTAAGGCTCCATATAAAACTATACTTAGCAACGCTGGTATAGAAGAGAAATATTTTGATCGTAGAAACACTGGACTAGATGTTAAAACTGGTCTAAAAGTAAATATGATTAAACACGGTATTATAGATCCGGTTTTGGTTACAAAATCGGCGCTCAAAAATGCCGTTAGTGTTGCAACTACTATTTTGTCTGCAGATTGTGTAATTAGTAATAAAAGACTAGACGATGCAAGCAATTAATTATTATTTAGTAGTTGATAAAATAAAAGAGGCGCCAAAGAAAGTAGGTGGCCTTGAGCTTACTGAATCTCAAGACAAGGACGTAAGATATTCAAAAGGTAAAGTTATAAGCGTTGGTGATCAAGTTCCGGTTGTAAAAGTAGGTGATACTATTAGATATGACAAACACGCAGGTCATGGCATAGAATACGACGAAAAACTTTATTATGTTATAAAAATATCTGATGTCGTTATAGTAGAATGAGACTAAGTAGTCAAGATTTACGTGAAATGAATTTACTAAAGTATTACAGGCTCGTTCGTAAATGGGCCTGTAAAACTTATGATATGAGAGATGCTGATCTAGAATTATTAATATATTTAGATTGCAAACAGTTTTTTACACGTAATGATTTTATAGATGGGGTTTACACTTATAGTTGGGATAAACACAGATGGGAAAGATTAAGGCGTGACGGTTGGATAGATGTTTTTAAAGAAAGAAACAGAACAACCTCTAAATATGCTGTGTACAAAGTTTCAACAAAGTGTAAGCATTTAATAACTAGAATATATAGAATATTGTTAGGTGAAGAAGATATACCAACCTCAGCATCTAGTAAATTTTACAAAAACAAAACATATACAGATAAAGTCTATAACAAGGCTATTGATGATATGATAAAAGACAACGAAAGATAAACTAAACAATTATGAGTCTACCAATTACAGCAAAAGTACAACAAATGACACAAGGTGGTTTAAAAACCACACAGCCTATATTAGGTGATAAACCTTGCGGGTGTAAGCAACCTTGTGACTGTGGGTCGCCTTCTAAATTAACTAAAGAAGGAAAAAGTAAATTATTAGCTTCACCAAAAGTTAAAGGTGCATTTAGAGATGCGATTGAATCATCTCCTGCTACAAAGAAAAATTGCGGATATTAATAATGTCATTTAAGTTAAAATCAAAAGCAGATTTATTCGGTTACAACGAACAGTTATCTACGTTTGGTAGACCAGTTTTTGAAAAAAATTTAGACGAAGGTATTATAGCTGAAGCAAACAGAGATGGTACAACGTTTGTTAATAAAAATGTATCTGCTGCTAAAAAGAAAGCTGCTATATCTCATGAAGATAAACACCATGATCAAATGCTTCAAAATAGACTAGGTTACGATGACTACACGGTAACTTGGAAAAAAGACACAAAATCTCCTTCTAGAGTATATAAAAGAGATCAAGGCATGTTGATCGCAATGGATGGCTCTGAAAAAGGTCAAGAAGGTGATGATTTTGAATGGGAAAAAGAAGCTAACAAACTATCATAATTATGGGGTATAAATCTAAACCAATAACTCAAAAAGCTAAAAGTTCTGCTTTTAAGATGAACTCTTCTTTAATAGAAGGAGCTGGCTACGCAGCTGGCACTGGCGTTGATTACTCGAAAGTAGCTAAGGAAGGTTTTGACTCTACGTATGTGGCTAGAGAAAAAGAAAAAGCTAATAGACTAAAAGACAGACTTGACACTATGAAAGTTCAAGAATCTTCTAGACTTATGAAAAAAGGTGTAAATATAACTACTCCACCTATTGATCCAGTTGCTTTTGACGTTAAACTACCATCACCTAATAAGCAAACAAACAAAAGAACTAAAGGTAAAGGTAGACACTTTAGGACTAAAGAAGAAGGCGCTGGTATGACAGAAGCAGGTGTAAGATCATACAGAAAACAAAATCCAGGTAGTAAGTTAAAAACAGCTGTAACTAAATGTGATGTTAAACCTGGAACAAAAGCATATAATAGACAAAAAGCTTTTTGCTCTAGATCTAAGAGTTGGACTGGGGAAAGAGGTAAAGCAGCAAGAAAAAGATGGTGCTGCAGTAGATTTTAACGCAATATTATGGAATCAAAAGGACTAGGAGACTCAATAGAAAAATTTACAAAAGCTACTGGTATAAAAAAAATAGTTGAAAAACTGCCAGGTGATTGTGGTTGTAAAAAAAGAAAAGATAAACTAAATAAGTTATTTCCTTACGAAAATAAGTAATAATATTAGTATATAATCAAATTAAATACAATATTATGAAAAAATTATTTATTATACTACTAGTTACATTAAGTTTTAATTGTTTTTCACAAAGCGAGTTTTATGGAAAATGGTATGACAGTTCTTTTAATGTAACTATAGATATAGGTTACGAAAATGATGAGACTGTTATAAAGACAATACTAAACAATAGCGGTGAAATTATAAAAGAAACATTTATAACTTATAATGATAAAATATTAAAATCAACTCTTAATTATAAAGAAAATAACTGGAAGGTAGATAAAATATATACTTTTTATAACAAAAACAAAATAGCTGTAAACTATAACAATAAAGAAATCAACACAACAATATTTTTTGAAAAACAAAGAAACTAAAAACAACTAAAAATGGCAAACAATGGTAAAGGTATTGGACCACGAGGATTAGGTTCCGCCTTCAAACAAACTAACAAGTTTAAAGAGCTAGGTAAAAGATTAACTTCAGACATACAATCAGGTCAATTTGATATGTCCCCTAGAACTGGTTATGTAGTTAAACATGAAGAGTCTGCGACAGGTAGTGGTAATCAATACAAAAAAGGCGGGGAGCGTGGTAAAAGAGAGTATTTCAATAAATACACGGAACCATCAGCTGAAAATTTCCAATATAATCCTGGTGGAACTACTTTTAGAAAGTACGTGTCAAGACCTGGGCAAGATGATTTATCAACTGGTGAGCAAAAATATAATAAATTAGGAGGTAAAAAAGTTTATGATAAAAAAGTTTATTTAAACGACTCTGATAACAAAAGAGAGTTTGCAGCAGGCGGTAGTTTATCAAGCAAGTCAAATAAAGGTGTTTCTAGTATAGTTTCTGATTATCTTAAGGCAGAAAAAGAATCAGGAAAACCGCAAATAAATTACAAAAAAGGTGATTTGTTAGATTCTGTTGATGTAGTTTCAAAAATTAAGTACGGCTCTGGTTCTGGAGGCAGTGAGACTTATAAAGATACTCCTCAATACAAAGAATTAATGGGTAAATTAAATAAAAAAGGAGATACAAAAAAATCCTATACAGCTTCAGCTGTAGGCTCTAGTAAAAGAGGTTCAATTAGCGCAACAAATCCATCTACTGGTACAACAAGTATGATACCAGTAAACTTTAGTTCTTCACCAGGACAATTCGACATAACTCCTGAAACAATGTTTAGTGGAACCCAAACAATGATGAATAGATTTAAAAAATTTACTGGAGGGAAAAGTAAACAAAAATTTCAGTATGGAGCTTCAAACGTGGAAGCTGCCGGAGTTGGCACTGGTTCACGACCTGGTCAAATACAATACGGCGCTCAAGGAGCTAGCAAAATTATTTCAGAAAGAGGAACAAAGAAAGGGCAGTCAGGTTTTAGCGATTATTTAACAGAGAAGCTAAATGTTATGGCTGCAAAATCTGCAGACCTAAAAAGATCTGATTTAAAAGTTAAAAGATCTTCTAGCAAGAAGAAGTATAAAAAATAAAGCCAAAATGAAAAAAATTTGGCAATGGTTAACAGGTAGCGTCATTAAAGAGGTTGGTGACGTTATCGATAAACTAACTACTACCAAAGAAGAAAAGTTAGAAGCGCAAAGGTTGATAACTGAAATTCTTGAGAAAGCTGATAAAGAAGCGCAAGAGCAAGTAACAGCAAGATGGAAAGCAGATATGGAATCTGATAGCTTTTTATCTAAGAATATAAGGCCTTTAGTGCTTATATACTTAACTGTTATATTTACTGTTTGTGCTTTTTTTGATGGTAATATAGGGGAGTTTCATATAGCTGAAGAATATATACCAATATTTCAAACGTTGCTTGTAACAGTGTATGGAGCTTACTTTGTAGGTAGAACTTGGGAAAAAGCTAAAGCTATAACAAAAAAAGACTAAATGGCTAGAATTAGTACGTATGCAATAGATACTAACATCACCGCTCAAGATAAGGTGATAGGTACTGACTCATCCGGGTCAGTTACTAAAAATTTTAATTTAGCTGATTTAGGTGAATTTCTATCTAGAGGTTACGTTAACGTAAACGGGCAGCACTCTTGGAAATTTGTAGATCAAATACAGGCAGGAGGTTTATTTGGCCCAGTAGATGGTGCCACTATAAATAGTTTAACTACTATTAAAGTCAACGAAGTAACCGCTAGTAATAAAAACATACAAAGCTTTTTATTAGAATATAAAGCTAAAAGAATATTACTGGTTGACATTGTAGAGCCAAATAATTACGGTGTTTTTGATATAACAAATATAATTGAAGACGAAAACAATTTAAACAACTACGATATAGGGTTAGAATATGTATCTGGAAATGGGGCATTGGCGTTAGAAAAAATATACTCTATATCAATGTATGCGCAAGACGCTACATACACACACAGACAAAATAACGCTGCAACTTCTTGGGTAATTAATCATAACTTAGGTAAGTTCCCAAGTGTTAGCATAAAATTTTCTAGCAGCAACCAAGTTTATGAAAACGTTGGCGCGTTTGCTGGAGTACAATATACAGACAAAAACAACTTAACAATTAACCTAGCGGCCGCGGAAAGTGGGTACGCTTATTTAAACTAAAAATATGGCAATTCCATTTTTAAATCACTTAGACTTACGAAGCGTATCGGAATTACAGAACGCGATACTTCACAAAACAACCTCAGCTACAGCATCTAATGTTGAAGGTAAAATTATTTATGATACAGGAAGTGACACTGTTAAATATTATAATGGCTCAGCTTGGATTTCTCTATCTGCTGATACCGGTATTACTAGTATTACTTTAGATTCAGACGGTAATGCAACTTCTGGTAATACAATAACGACCAATGGCACATTAACGTTATCTTTTGACGGTACATCTTCTGAATACGTAAACGGAGCGGGAGACTTAGCTACTTTTCCTACCATACCAACTGTAAACGATGGGACACTAACAGTTCAAGGAACAGGTGTTTTAGGCGGTACTGGTACATTTACAGCAAATGATGCGGATAATGTTACAATAAGTATATCACACGATAATACCTCTAGAACAGATACGACTTCAACTGGTTCTGGCAATACATTTACAGTTGTTGATTCTGTAACAACTAACGCTACAGGTCACGTTACAGCTATTAATGTAAAAACACAAACAGTTACGGATGACGATACAACATCCCTACCTATTAAAAATGCAGGCGGCACTACTCAGTTTACTTCAACTGACGTTACTGGCTTGAGATTTGAAGGCGGTACAAACGTAACAGTAGGATTTACGTCAGCTGATCAGACGGTAACAATAAATAGTACAGATCAGTATCAAGGTACTGTAACCGGTACAGGCACAACTAACGTACTTCCAAAGTGGACAAATGGGGGTAGTGGTGTTTTAGGAGATTCAATTATTACTGACGATGGGACAACCGTAACTATTTCTGGTAACCTAGATGTCGAAGGTACAACTACAACTATAGATTCTACAACTGTTGCTATTGGTGACAACATGATGAAGTATGCTAAAGATAACACAGCTAACGCTTCAGATATTGGTTGGTATGGTGTTATTAACGACGGCACTGAGAAGTACTCAGGTATGTGGTATGACGCAAGTACTGGAACTTCTACACCAAAATTTGCATTAGGTATTGCTACAACAGAACCAGCTGGAACAGGAACTATCGCTGTTACAGGTACATTAGTAGCCGATCTAGAAGGTAACGCTGATACAGCTACAACACTAGAAACTTCACAAAACTTTTCTATAACTGGTGATATTACAGCCAACGCGGTTAGTTTTAATGGTTCTAGTAGTGTTGTGTTAAACGCTAGTATTGACGCTAATGTTGTAGGAGCTTCTGAGCTTAATGTTTCTGGTAATGGAACATCTGGTCAAGTTTTAGCTTCTGACGGTGATGGTACTTTTTCTTGGGTTAATCAAACCACCAATACAGACACTCAGTTGGCAACAGCTGCTGCTCTTATTGACGTTAGCGTTATGGCTGGAAACAGCACGGCATCTTTTACTCATAGTTTAGGATCTAAAAATTTAATAGTACAATTATACGATACAACAAGTGGTCAGGTTATTCACGCAGATATTGACCACACAAGTAATAACGCTATTTCTATTATATTTGCTTTAACTGGGACAGAACTGGTTGCAGAAGGAATAGGAGATATTAGAGTAGTCGTAATTGATGCTAAAAACGGGTTGACTGATAAAACAGTTAGTTACTCATAATAATAAAATATAATTAATGGCTCAAAAGTTTTTAACAAATGTAGAGCTTGAAGCCGGCTTAGTAGATGGTAGTAATTCAACTGGAACCTCTGGTTATTTACTATCGTCTACTGGCACAGCTACAAGTTGGGTAGACCCGGCAGCAGTTTCTGTTGGAGAATCGGAACAAGTTCACATTGCTTGTAAAAACACTTCTGGGGTTGCTATTTCAAAAGGTGATCCTGTATATATAACTGGCACGGTAGGTACTTCTTTTAGAATTGAAATTGCTAAAGCCGATGCTAGTGATTCTGCTAAAATGCCAGCTGTTGGTTTAGCGGAAACAGATTTAGGTTTAAATGCTGAAGGCTTTGTAATTGTTTCAGGCGTACTTAAAAACCTAACAACAGATCCGTTATCAACTAGTGACGGCACACCATCTTCAAATGATACAGTGTATGTAAAAGCTGGTGGTGGTCTTACAAGAACAAAACCTACAGGTAGCGGTAATTTAATACAAAACGTTGGTAAAGTTGGTAGAATAAGTTCTGCAAATTCAGGATCTTTAGCTGTATCAACTATTATGCGTACCAATGACGTACCTAATCTTACAACTGGTAAGATATGGGTTGGGTCGTCTACATATACTACAGAATCTACAGTTATTCACTTAGATGAGACTAATGGACGTATGGGGATTGGAACAGCTAGTCCAAATGATCTTCTTGAAATAAAAAGTACAACTATACCTGGCATAAGACTTAATAGTACAGACACCACTTTTCCTACGTTTGGCTCAATAAAAGCGTACAATAACACAACATATAGAGGAGAACTAAGTTGGGCAAATAACCCCGTTCAAGCAGGAGCTAAAATAACTTATATTGGTTTTCCTTCTGGTTCACAAACAACGGGTACATTTGAAGTAGGTGCTGATTTTGTAGATACGTCAATAAACAATGGCTCTATGGTTACAAGGTTGACCACAACGGGTCTTGGAATCGGAACAACTAGTCCTGCGCAAAGGCTGCATGTTGATGGTAATATTAGGGTCGGAGATTCTGCTGATACTGTATTTTCTAATAGATTTTATGCATTATCAAATGCTCATGTATATTTGCTGGCGAACAGTGGTTATGATTTAAAATTTTACGCTGGTGGAACAGAAAAAATGGTTGTTAGCTCCGCTGGCAACGTTGGTATTGGAACAACTAGTCCAAATCAAAGACTTACTATAAAAGGTACAGACCAATATGTTGCAACTGAGCAAACAAATTATGTTTGGGGTGGTACAAACACAATAGGTGTAAGAATGGGTACTGACACAACTGCTGGTGTACTAGACTTTAGGCGCTGGACTGGCTCTGGTACACTTCATGGAAACGCTTTAATTACTCAGGTTTTGTCAGACGGCGGGTGGGGCCTTGACTTTAGAGTTGATAATAAATCAACAAATACTTCTGCTACTACAAGCAGAATGTTTATAAGTACTTCTGGAGAAGTCGGGATTGGCACTACTAGTCCTGCGTACAAGTTAGAAGTTGATGGAACATTTTCAAGCAATGCGATATGGACTACTGCTTCTAGTTTAACAGAGTGGGGTAGTGGTACTACTGCTTATGGAACTTTAACTTGGGATACTGGTTACGCTAAGATTTTTGCTAATTCAGGAAACCAACTGCAGTTTGCCGCGGGAGGCGCTAGTACTGATATGACAATTGATACTTCAGGCAACGTTGGTATCGGAACGACTAATCCAGTTGATAAATTAGATGTTAGAGGCACAGCTAGAATAACATCACCTCAAGCCAATGATTGGATAGTTTTAGCTCAAAATTCCGCTACAGGTGCTCCTTCTGGCTTCTGGGATAGCAATGGTAATGTGCATTTATATTTAAGAGATAGCTCTTCTAATACTAATGTTTTAATAAGACCAGATAGCACTTCTTATTTTAACGGAGGAAACGTTGGTATTGGAACGACTACTCCTAATCAAAAATTAGAGGTAGCGGGCAGCACTAGAATAACAGGCTCAGGATTAGATGTTGGTTATGGAAATAACGGTACAAATTATATTCAAATAGGCAATGGCAGAACTACAAGTGGCTCTGCTTATATTGATCTTGTAGGTGATACAACTTATACAGATAATGGACTTAGAATAATTAGAAATGGTAGTGGAGCTAATGCTTCTTCTGAATTAATTCATAGAGGAACTGGAATATTTAATTTCAATGCTACGCAAGCAGGAAGTATAACATTTAGAACTAGTAACATTGAGAGAGTTCGTATTAACTCCTCTGGTGATGTTGGTATCGGGACGACCAGTCCTGCTGAGAAACTACACATAAAATCAACAGCTTCATCTTCATCTAGCATGTTGTATCTAGAAAATGCAGCATGGGCTGTTAATATGACTACAGGTATAGCCTTTAAAAATGGAGCAAATTACGCGGGACCAACTGCTAAGATTTATACTATAATGAATGGAGCTGGTAATCAAGGTGGTGAGATAAGGTTTGCAACATTAGATTATAGTGCAACTAATCCAAATCCAAACACGACCCTTATTGATAGAATGACTATTGATGATATTGGCAACGTCGGAGTTGGGACAACTAGTTCAACACCTATTGGTACTAATATAACAACATTGGATGTTCAAGGATCTTCTGGAGGAGGTTTTAGATTTGGAAGAACAGACGGAATAGAAGGTGGATTATGGACTATTAGCTCTGGTACTACTTTAGGGTCTATAAGTAGCATACCTTTATATTTTAGAACAGGAAATCAAGATAGAGCGACTATATTAGCTAACGGTAATTTCGGTATTGGAACTACTAATCCAGGTGAAAAGCTAGAAGTTAATGGAACTATAAAAGCGACTGCAGCTACAGATGCTTACAAAGGTTATATTAAAAACACTATAACGTGTACGCCTTTAATGAAATCCGCTAATACCAGTTATAATTATATACCTTATAATACTACAATATTTAATTCAACTCCTGATTATTTTAATAGAATGGTAACTCCTTACGGTGGAAGAGTCAAAAAAATTATATTAAGACATATAAGCGGAACAACACCGACAGCTACAGGAATGAAATTTAAAAAAGAAGTTAATGGAACGGTTAGTACGACAGAGTATACCGCTACTGTAACAGGGGGTGCGTCAACAAGTTTTACGGCTATATACAATTTTGCTAATTCTGATTTTACATTTAGCGAAGGCGATTCTATAGGAATTTTAGCACAAACTAGTGGAGGCACAGGAAATATAGGGGGAGCATCGGCTCAAATAATTGTAGAATATAATATTACGTAATATGGCTAATATAAACGATAATATAAGAACTAAAAAACTTTATAAAAGCGGAGATACTGCTAGAGCTTATAAAGATTCTAATGGAGAAATTGTTGTTCCTTCAAAAATAGCGTCTGATATAGCTTCAATAGCAGACATAACAGATGTTATAAATGATGGTGCTAATTATGAAAATACAAAATATTTTTTAAAAGAAATAGAAAATATTAGATTAGATCTAGAAGAGCTTCATGCTTTTATTAAAGATGCTTTTGGTAAAGATTCAACAGGTGCCGCGTCTAGAGGGGAAACAGGTGCAACTGGCCCGCAAGGACCGCAAGGACCGCAAGGACCGCAAGGCGCAACCGGAGCAACAGGGCCAGCAGGAGCTAACGGTAGAAACGGGGCTGATGGTAATGACCATTTAAAAAATGTTCAGTCTATAGCTTTTAATGAAAAATCAGGACAATTAGAAATAACAATAGAAGGATACAAAGATCCTTTTAGATTTAACCCAGCAAAATAAATAATAAATTATGATAACTTACGAGTGGAATTGTAAAACAGTAGATGTGCATCCTCAAGCAGAAGGTGAAACAAACGTAGTGTATAACGTGCACTGGATTGTAACCGGTACAGAAGGAGATTACTCAGTTAATAATATTGGAACTCAAGTAGTAGCTTTAGATCCTGAAACACCTTTTATACCATTTGAAGATTTAACAAATGAAATAATTGTTGGTTGGACAAAAGACGCTATGGGTGAAGAGCAAGTTCAAGCTATTGAAGACAGTATTGCTTCGCAAATAGCTGAATTAGAAAACCCAACTTCTGTAACTATGACAATAGAAGATTAAAGTAATACGTAAATACGTAATACTTAACTATATGTAAAACAATTAAATTTAATACAATGGCAAAGAAAATTAAAAAAGACGAATTAACTAAACTTCAAGATTTAGTAAAGAACTACAATCAACATCAATTAAAACTAGGTGAGCTAGAAGTTGAAAAACACGGGCTGCTACATAGTATATCAAATGTTCAACAAGATCTTCAAAAGTTTCAAGATGAATTAAGAGAAACTTATGGGGATGTTAGCATTGATATCAATGATGGTAAAATTGCAAAAAATGAGCCTAGTAAGGAAGATTAGTATAGGAAGAGATTATAAAAATGACGCCATGCACTATTCTGTTGGACAGGAAGTGTATGGTGGTCATATTATAGAAAATATAATAGAAGAAGATACTAAGTACTCTATTTATATTAAAAAGAATGATGAGATATTGCCGTGGAAAGATTTTAATAAAAACATGGCTATTGCAGTTGAATATGATTTAGAATATTAATGAATAGTATTTTTAATTTTATAGTTAAACCGTTTGACGAAAGAAATAACAATAAGATTAAAGTTGATGACTCTGAATTAATATTAAATACAGAGATGCAAAATCATCAATATGTAAGTAGACACGGGGTTGTAATAGCTACACCGTTAGCTACTTGCAGTGAAGTCAAAGCGGGTGACGAAGTTATAGTGCATCATAATGTGTTTAGAAGATTTTATGATGTAAGAGGTAAAGAAAAAAATAGTAAAAGCTATTTTAAAGAAGACTTATTCTTTGTACAACAAGATCAAGTTTATGCTTATAAAAGAGATGGTGAATGGAAGGCTATAAGCGGTTTTTCTTTTATAAAACCCTTGCAAGACGAAGATATGTTTAAATTAAACAAAGAAGTTGTTGGTAAAGGTGTTGTAAAACATAGCGACGGTTACATAGAAAAAGGCACATTAGTTTCTTTTAAACCTGGGGCTGAATACGAGTTTTTTATAGAAAATGAAAGACTATATAGAGTTCCAAACAGACTTATTACAATTAAATATGAATATCAAGGAAACGAAAAAGAGTATAATCCAAGCTGGTCACAAAGCAGTTGAAGAATTAATAAAAGTTGCTGAAGAAAAAATCATTACTAACACGGAAGATGATGTTTCAGCTGATAGACTTAAAAACGCCGCTGCAACTAAAAAACTAGCTATATTTGACGCTTTTGAAATATTAAATAGAATACAAGAAGAAGAAGCAATCCTTGAAAATAAACCTAAAGAAGAAAAGAAAGAAGCTTTTAAAGGTTTTGCAGAAAGGAGGTCTAGATAATGTACGAGCAGAGTTTATACAAGATAATTGAACCTGTAAAAATAAACACATTAAATAGACTTAATAAATCTAAAAAATGGAATTACGGCTACAATAAAGAAAATGACATTGTAGTTATTAGCAAGACAGGTCAAATAGGTGAAATATACGAAATACAAGGTCTTAAAATAGCGCTCCCTAAGGCACCAAAAAATTTAACTAAAGGTATTGACAGGTGGGAAGCTAAAGAGTATCCTAAAGAGCTTAAAAACATTAATAGTATATTCGAATGGAGAGATTATCCAGAAGAATTTAAAGCTAAATGGGAAAATTACATAGATAATGAGTTTAAAAAACGAGAAGAAGGTCATTGGTTCTATAATAGAGGCGTGGCTACTTACATTACTGGCACTCACTTTATGTACCTGCAGTGGTCCAAGATTGATGTTGGCAAGCCAGAGTTTAGAGAAGCAAACAGACTATTCTTCATATTCTGGGAAGCTTGTAAAGCCGACCAGCGATGTTATGGAATGTGCTATCTCAAAAACAGACGATCTGGATTTTCTTTTATGGCAAGTGGAGAAACCGTTAATATGGCGACCATATCCAGCGACTCTAGGTTCGGAATATTGTCTAAGTCAGGAGCTGATGCTAAAAAAATGTTTACAGACAAAGTCGTACCGATATCGGTCAACTATCCGTTCTTTTTCAAACCAATACAAGACGGTATGGATAGACCAAAAACAGAATTGGCTTATAGGATTCCAGCGTCAAGACTTACTCGTAAATCTATTCAGAACAAACCAAATGATGAGATACTTGAGGGGCTCGACACCACAATTGACTGGAAAAATACTGGTGACAATTCCTACGATGGGGAAAAACTAAAATTGTTAGTGCATGATGAAAGCGGTAAATGGGAGAGGCCAGACAACATATTAAACAACTGGAGAGTTACCAAAACTTGTTTAAGATTAGGTTCAAGGATTATAGGCAAGTGCATGATGGGTTCAACGTCAAACGCTTTAGATAAAGGTGGAGAAAATTTTAAAAAACTATATTACAACTCCGATGTTACTAAACGAAACAGGAATGGACAGACTAGCTCAGGACTATATTCTTTGTTCATACCTATGGAGTGGAACTACGAAGGATTCATTGATTCTTATGGACACCCTGTTTTCAATACTCCGCAAGAACCAGTTGAAGGACCACACGGTGATTTAATTGACGTAGGTGTTATAGAGCATTGGGAAAACGAAGCTGATGGTCTTAGAAGTGATCAAGATGCTTTAAACGAATTTTACAGACAGTTTCCAAGAACTGAAGAACACGCGTTTAGAGATGAAACTAAAAATAGTATATTTAATTTAGTTAAAATATACGAGCAAATAGATTATAACGAAGATTTAAGAAACACAAGCGTTATTACTACTGGAACATTTCAATGGGAAAATGGTGTAAAAGATACTAGAGTAAAATTTGTACCAAACCCAAATGGTAATTTTAATATTACTTGGGTTCCAAGTTATGATTTACAAAATAAACAAATAATAAAAAATGGTATTAAGCATCCTGGTAATGAACATATAGGTGCTTTTGGTTGTGATAGCTACGACATATCTGGAACAGTAGATGGTAAAGGGTCTAAAGGCGCTTTACACGGTTTAACTAAATTCAGTATGGAAGACGCACCGCCAAATACATTTTTTCTAGAATACATAGCTAGGCCACAAACTGCTGAAATGTTTTTTGAAGACGTGTTAATGGCTTTAGTTTTTTACGGCATGCCATTGCTCGCAGAAAACAACAAGCCAAGGCTTTTGTATTATTTAAAAAGAAGAGGTTATAGAGGTTATTCAATGAATAGACCTGATAAACTTTGGAATAAGCTATCTGTAGCTGAAAAAGAAATAGGTGGTATACCTAATTCTAGCGAGGATATAAAGCAAGCTCACGCTGCAGCTATAGAATCTTATATAGATAAATATGTTGGATTAAAATCAGATGCTCAATATGGAGATATGTATTTTAATAAAACACTAAATGATTGGGCTAAGTTCGACATAAATAAAAGAACAAAGTTTGATGCTGCTATAAGTTCTGGTTTAGCTATAATGGCTTGTAATAGACATTTATATAGACCTGTAGCTAAAATAGAAAAACAACCAATAAATATAAAAATCGCTAGATATACCAACAGCGGGAATATATCAAAAATAATGAAATAAATATGGCTGAGTCAGTTGTAAAAAGTTTTTTTCCTAGTCAAGTTGCTAGTGATCAAGAAAAAGCCTCTTTTGAGTATGGCTTAAAAGTTGGTAGAGCTATTCAAGATGAATGGTTTAAATCCACTAACGGTGTTAATAGATATAAAAGTAATCAAAATACTTTTCATAGATTAAGACTATATGCTAGAGGCGAGCAGAGTATACAAAAATATAAAGACGAATTATCTATAAACGGTGATTTATCTTATTTGAATTTAGACTGGAAACCAGTACCTATTATACCTAAGTTTGTTGATATTGTTGTTAATGGTATATCTGAAAGAGCTTTTGATATAAATGCATACTCACAAGATCCATATGGTGTAGGTAAAAGAACTGCATATATGGAATCTATTATTCGTGATATGCAAACGAAACAAATAAACGAATACGTACAAGAAAATTTAGGTATTAATTTATTTGAAAACAATCCAGCTACTTTACCAGAAACAAAAGAAGAACTTGAGCTTCATATGCAGCTTACGTACAAACAAAATATTGAAATAGCACAAGAGCAAGCTATAAATGTTTTATTAGAGGGTAATAAATATGATTTAACTAGAAAAAGAGTTAATTACGATTTAACTACTATAGGTATTGGAGCTGTTAAAAATAGATTTACACAATCAGAAGGTGTTGTTGTTGACTACGTAGATCCAGCTTACATGGTATATTCTTATACAGAATCACCGTATTTTGACGATATATATTATGTTGGTGAAATAAAATCAGTTCATATTAACGAGCTTAAAAAACAATTTCCTGAATTAACTAATGACGATTTAGAAAATATTAGTAAAACAGCTTTTCAAAATAATGGTTTTTACGACAGAACAATAGCTAATTACGACGAAACAGATTCTAACACCGTTCAAATATTATACTTTAATTATAAAACATACATGAATGAAGTGTATAAGGTTAAAGAATCTTCTACTGGTGCTGAAAAAATATTAATTAAAGATGATCAATTTAATCCACCTCAAGAAATACTTGAACAATACGGTATACAAAAAATTGGTAGATCTTTAGAAGTTTTATACGAAGGTGTTTTAGTTTTAGGTACAGATAAATTACTTAAATGGGAAATGGCTAAAAACATGCTACGACCAAAGAGTGATTTTACTAAAGTTAAAATGAATTATAGTATATGTGCGCCTCGTATGTATAAAGGACAAATTGAATCATTAGTTAGCCGTATAACCGGTTTTGCTGATATGATTCAATTAACTCATTTGAAGCTGCAGCAAGTGTTATCACGCATGGTACCAGATGGTGTTTATTTAGATGCTGATGGTTTAGCTGAAGTTGATCTTGGTAATGGTACTAACTATAATCCACAAGAGGCACTAAATATGTTCTTTCAAACAGGTTCTGTGATTGGTAGATCATTTACACAAGAAGGTGATTTAAATCCAGGTAAAGTACCTATTCAAGAAATAGCAAGTGGATCTGGCGGTAATAAAATACCTCAGCTAATAAATACATATAACTATTATCTGCAAATGATCCGCGATGTAACGGGTCTTAATGAAGCTAGAGATGGTAGTACTCCTTCAAAAGATGCTTTAGTTGGCGTACAAAAACTTGCAGCGGCTAATTCAAATACAGCTACAAGACATATATTGACTGGTGGTTTGTTTATAACGTCTGATTTAGCAGAGAACTTATCACTTAGAATATCAGATATATTAGAGTATTCACCAACAAGAGACGCATTTATACAGCAAATAGGTGTTCACAATGTAGCGACGTTAGACGAGCTAAGTGAATTACATTTATACGACTTTGGTATATTTATAGAGTTGCAGCCAGATGAAGAAGAAAAAGCTATATTAGAAAACAACATACAAATGGCTATAGCTCAAAAGTCTATAGACTTAGAAGATGCTATAGATGTTAGAGATGTTAAAAATATAAAGTTAGCTAATGCGCTACTAAAACTTAGACGTAAAAAGAAAATGGAGCGTGATCAGTTGATTCAGCAACAGAATATTCAAGCTCAAGCACAGGCTAATCAACAATCACAACAAGTTGCCGCGCAATTAGAAGTTCAAAAACAAAATGCTTTAACTCAAAGCAAAATACAGTTAGAACAAGCTAAAGCTAATTTTGAAGCAGAGAAGCTAATGAGAGAAGCCGAATTGAAGAAACAATTAATGGCTTATGAGTTTCAAATAAATATGCAGCTTCAAAAACAACAAGGTGAAGTTTTGTCTAGCAAAGACAGAATGAAAGAAGATAGAAAAGACGAAAGAACTAAAATACAAGCTACACAGCAAAGCGAGCTTATAGCTCAAAGAAAAAACGATCTACCGCCAAAAAACTTTGAATCATCTGGGAATGACATATTAGGCAGTGGATTTGATTTAGGTTCACTATAACCCAGGTGATAATAACTAATAGTAATTATATAATATTTTATCATGGAAAACGAAGAAATTAAAGATTCTTTAGTTGAAGAGGTGCAACAAGAAGCGCCAAAACCTGTTACGCAAGAAGATGGTGTAATAAAGGTTGATTTAAGTAAACTAAACAAAACAAACCAAGATGCCGTTCAAGAACAAAGCACAGATGAAAGCGTGTTACGCAGCGCAGACGAAAGCGCAGAAAGCAGGGAAGAAGCCAACTTGGAATTGCAAGAAGTGGTTGAAGAAAACCCCGAGCAGCGTGTTGAAGATGTGCGGAGTGAAGCACCGGTAGTTGAAGAAATTACCGAAGAAGAAGTACAAGAGCAAAAAGAGCAATTAACAGAAGATATTGCTGAAGCTATTGAAGAGCAAAAACAAACTGGAGTTGATTTACCAGAAAATATTCAAAAAGTTGTAGACTTTATGAGTGATACTGGCGGAACTCTTGAAGATTATGTTAAATTAAACCAAGATTATTCTAAATTAAATAACGAACAGTTATTAAGAGAGTATTACGAAACCACAAAACCACATTTAGACAAAGAAGACATCGACTTATTAATGGAAGACTTTAGCTACGATGAAGAGCTAGATGACGAAAGAGATGTTAGAAAAAGAAAAATAGCTTACAAGGAAGAGCTTGCTAAAGCTCAAAACCATATGGAAAGCTTAAAGTCTAAATATTACGACGAAATAAAAGCTGGCTCTAGACTTACACCTGAGCAGCAAAAAGCAGTTGAGTTTTTCAACCGCTACAATAAAGAAAACGAAGAGTCAACTAAAGTTGCAGAACAACAAAAAAATACGTTTTTAAAGAAAACAAACGATTTGTTCAACAACGATTTCAAAGGTTTTGAATATTCTGTTGGAGACAAAAGATATCGTTTTAACGTTAAAGACGTAGACAATGTGAAAAACACACAAAGCGACATTAATAATTTTGTCAAGAAGTTCTTGAACGATAAAAATGAAATGTCTGATGCTAAAGGTTATCACAAGTCTTTGTTCACCGCTATGAATGCTGACGCTATAGCACAACACTTTTATGAGCAAGGTAAGGCCGATGCTATAAAATCAAGTGTTGCTAGAGCTAAAAATGTAGATATGGAACCGAGACGGGGCCATGAAAAAACTACAACTTCTAACGGTTGGACAGTAAGATCTGTTAATGGTGTTGATACTTCTAAATTAAAAATGAAAATTAGAAAATAACAACTAAAAATTTAAAATTATGGCATTTGCTGGAACTGGTGCTGAGTTAAATCACGTAACTCCGCGCCCTATTAAAGGTCTATTTGGTGACAACTATTTGTCTCTAGATGACTTAGATTTTACACAACAATTTCTACCTGAAGTTTATGAAAAAGAGGTAGAGCGATATGGTAACCGTACTGTATCTGGATTTTTAAGAATGGTAGGCGCTGAAATGCCTATGGCTTCTGATCAAGTAGTTTGGTCAGAGCAAGGACGTCTTCACATCGCGTTTGAAGATTGTCAAGTAGCTGCAACTGGTAGTAACTTGTTGACTTTTACTGATGACGTTGCTGGAGTTGCTGGATCTCAAACAGGTGTGCAAAAAGCTCAATTACTTAACGCTGGTAATACTATCGTTATATCTGTTGGAGTTGTAAGCATGAAAGCTAGAGTTAAAATTGGTGGTAATGGAAGTACTGCTACTGTTGAAGTTGAGCCTTACGGAGCAGCTGATTTATCAACTATTTATGCTGCTGGTGGAGATGCTACACCTGGAGTTGTAAAAGTTTTTGTTTATGGTTCTGAGTATACAAAAGGAAGTGGAACTTCAAATAACCCTGGACCTAGCAAAACTGTAGACGCTAAATTCACTCAGTTTAGTAACAAACCTATTATCTTGAGAGATAAATACAACGTTAATGGGTCTGATGTTGCGCAAATTGGATGGGTTGAAGTTACTACTGAAGCTGGAACTGGAGGATATCTTTGGTATTTAAAATCTGAGCACGAAGCGCGTATTCGTTTTGAAGATTATTTAGAAATGTCAATGATTGAAGCCGTTACTGATACTGCCACTGGTGGTGGTGCCGCTGGAGCTGCTGGTTACACTGGGTCTGAAGGTCTTTTTGCTGCTATTGAAGATAGAGGTCTTGTTTATAATGATCCTGACTTTTCTAACACAACGCCTGGTTCAGAAGGTATTACTGAATTTGACGATATTCTAGCTGAATTAGACAAACAAGGTGCTATTGAAGAAAATATGCTTTTCTTAAATCGCCGAACTTCTTTAGATATCGATCTAATGCTAGCTGCTCAGAACTCTTATGGATCTGGAGGTACTTCTTATGGAGTATTCGAAAATTCAGAAGACATGGCACTTAACTTAGGTTTCTCTGGTTTCCGTAGAGGATCTTATGACTTTTACAAAACTGATTGGAAATATTTGAACGATTCTACAACTGCTGGAGTAACTGGACTTACTTTAGGTACTTTAGTCCCAGCTGGAACTTCAACTGTTTACGATCAAATTTTAGGTCAAAATATTCAAAGACCTTTCTTACACATTCGTTACCGAGCTTCTGAAGCTGACGATCGTCGTTTGAAGTCTTGGGTAACTGGATCTGTTGGTGGAAACTATACAAGCGAAGCTGATGAAATGAACGTAAACTTCTTGTCTGAAAGATGTTTATGTGTTCAAGGTGCTAACAACTTTGTATTGTTTAACAAGACAACATAGTAATAACACGGGTAATGTTTACCCCTGATGTAATTTCAGGGGTAACTATTACCATTATTAATTATTTAATTTTATTATATCATGGCTAAAAAAGCTACAGCAGAAGAAACTGTCGAGGTTGCACCTCAACCAACTGTTGCAAAAACTGCACCAGTTCAAAAACCAGCTAAACCTAGTTGGGAAATTAAAGATAGACTATATCAATTAAAACACGGTAAATCACCTTTGGTATTTACTTTACCATCAAAAAACTCTAGAAGATCTCCTCTTCTTTGGTTTGATGAAAAAACAGGGGAGCAAAAAGAGCTTAGATACGCTACAAATCAAAACTCACCTTTTGTTGATGATCAAAAAGGTCAATATATATTAGGTAGGATAATTTTTAGAGACGGTGTATTAGCTGTTCCAAAAGAACAACAAAACCTTCAAAAATTATTATCACTATATCACCCAGCATTAGACAAAGTGTACGAAGAGTATAATCCAGTACAAGAGTCCGTAAATGAACTTGCTTACATGGAATACGAAATTGAAGCTTTGCTAGCGGCTAAACAAATGGATATAAGCAGTTTAGAAGCTATATTAAGGGTTGAATATGGAAGTAGAGTTGATACACTAACATCAAGCGAGCTTAAAAGAGATGGATTAGTTTTTGCTAAGAAAAATCCTATATTATTTTTAGAACTTGCTAACGATGATAACGTTGAGCTTAGAAACGTGGGTATAAAAGCTACAGACTTAGGGATATTAAAATTATCTTCAGATCAGAGAACTTTTACATATGGTGAAACTGGTAGAAAGTTAATGACTGTTCCTTTTGATGAGCATCCTTACTCTGCGCTTGCAGCCTTCTTTAAAACAGATGAAGGTATGGAAGTTTACAAACATATAATTAAAAAATTATAAGTCACATTATAGTAGCTAGGCCGCTGTAATAGTGGCCTAACTATTATAAATAAAAAATAACAAATGGCAGTAAGCATAGATACAGTATATCAAAAAGTTTTAGCTATATTAAATAAAGAGCAAAGAGGCTATGTAACACCTCAAGAGTTTAATTTATTTGCTAATCAAGCTCAGCTAGATTTATTCGAGCAATACTTTTATGATATTAATCAATTTGGAAGATTACCTGGCAATGATACAGAGTATTCAGACATGTTAGATATTTTAAATGAAAAAATAAGTCCATTTGAAGTAACATCAGGCAATTTAACCCACGACAACACTAAGTTTGAATTACCCGCCGATCTATATAGACTTGGCACAGTCATATATAGTAACACTACAACCGACAGTTTTGGCGCGTCTACTACAGAGCAAATAGAAGCTGAGAGAGTTGCTAAAAATGAAATTTTATATATAAACTCATCTCCACTTACAAAACCAAAGAATACACGTCCTATATACACTCAAAACACGTCTGGAATCAATGTTTATGGTGATTCTGAATTAACTTCTAACGTAAAGTGTAATTATATTAAAAAGCCAACCACTCCACAATGGGCATATCAAATAGTTTTTGGTGAGCCATTGTATGACGCTGCTAATTCAGTTGATTTTGAGTTAAATCCACCTGAAGAAACAGAGCTTGTTATAAAAATACTAGAGATGGCTGGTTTATTGATTAAAGACTACAATTTATACAATGTAGCTAATCAAGAAGAAATTGAAACTATACAACAAGAAAAATCTTAATAAATGGGACTAATAAACTATACTAACGAGCAATATTACGAAGGACCAGATGGTATCTGGAATAGTTTAGACGAAGATTATGGTAACTACCAGTTTGTCTCATTGAAAGATATTATAAATAACTTTATTATATCTTACGTGGGTGAAGGTAAAGTTATAAGTAAAATAAAAAGAACCGACGTTGCTTTCCACGCTCAACGCGGTATACAAGAATTTAATTTTGATTTATTACCTTCTTTTAAATCACAAGAAATAGAAATAGGTCCTCAGTTGTATATGGTGTTGCCGCAAGACTATGTAAACTACGTTAAGTTGACTTGGACAGACGAACAAGGCTTAGAACGCGTTATATATCCTGCTAGAAAAACTAGTGATCCATTACCGATACTTCAAGATAGTAACTACGAGTATACTTTTGATCAAAACGGAGAGATATTATACGCTCAAGACTCGGAGACTTGGAAAAGATTTAAAAACAATCCAGTTAATAAAGAAAACAATAGAAATACAAACAGTGGTGATTTGATGACAGAGCATTTTTTAGGTAGACGTTATGGTCTTAATCCTGAAAACTCTCAATCAAATGGTGTGTTTTTTATAGATCAAATAAAAGGTTTAATACATTTTAGCTCTGATATGGTGAATCGCATTGTTACTTTAAAGTATATAAGCGATGGTTTAGGCACTGATGAGGAAATGACAGTACATAAGTTTGCTGAAGAAGCTTTATACAAATATATAGCTTACGCTATTTTATCAACTAGAGCAAATACACCAGAATATATTATAGCAAGGTTTAAGCGTGAAAAACAAGCCGCTAGACGCAATGCTAAATTAAGATTATCAAATATAAAAATAGAAGAGATTACGCAGGTTATGCGTAACAAATCTAAGCAAATAAAACATTAATATATGCCAGAATTTATCCATACCTTCCAATCAGGAAGAATGAATAAAGATCTTGATGAGCGATTGATACCAAACGGTGAATACCGCGACGCGCTGAATTTAGATTTAGCAAACTCAGATGGATCTAATGTAGGTACTTTACAAAATGTAAAAGGAAACCGAGAGCAGCGTGGCTGTGAAGGTTGTTCTGAAAACTGGAGTTCTGACTATATAGATGCCCTTCAAAATCCCGTTGTTATTGGGTCTTACAGGCACGACCAAACCGAAAGAATTTATTGGTTTATAGCTTCTGACAACGTAAGCGCTATCGCTGAGTATGATCAAACCACAGATCTAGTAAAACCAGTATTAGTCGACACAGCTGGTATACTTAATTTTTCACAAAACTATTTAATCACAGGTATTAACATACTTGATAAATTTTTATTTTGGACAGACGATCAGACTGAACCAAAAAAGATTAATATTGAAAAATTTAAAACAGGTTCTGTAGATTTTACCACGCACACCAAAGTTCCTAAATGGTTACCCCAACAAAACACTTATCAAACTAGTTTGACTGGTAGACCAGATTTTGTTGAAAAAGATGTAACTGTAGCGAAGTTATCACCAACAAATGCCCCTACTATAAATGCAGCTGTTTCTAAGTTTGGAAATGATGTTCCTGGTACTGGTATAACACCAGTGTCTACAACTTTTAATAATACTGATTTAGAAAACTTTACATACATACCAAACCCAACAACAGAGCCAAATGTTTTTATATCATATCCAACTTATGGAGAGTATTTAGACCAAAGAGAAAGTGGTGTTTACCTTGGAACTTCTTTAGACAACGCTACTAATAATCCAAACTATGATGCTACTTACGGTTGGGACGGTCATATAACCTTTGAAATAAGTGAAATTGTTACAGCTTGGCAAGTAGATGACGTAGTCATAATGACAGGTAGTTATGAAAATCCTTTTGGTCAAGATGAAGAGTATTCTATACAAATACAAATAAAACAAATAAACAACCTAACTATAACGGCTCAGATACAGGCTATATCTTTAGATATACAAAAAACTATAAATTCTGAGGAAGAAGTAGAGCCAATAGTTTGGGAATGTGTTTTGCTCGAAAAAGATAGTATATTTGAATATAAATTTCCTAGATTTGCTTATAGATGGAAATATATAGACAATGAATATTCTTGTTTTTCGCCTTTTTCTAAAGTTGCATTTCTAGGTGGTGAATTTGAATACGTTTCTTCAGATGCATACAACCTAGGTATGGTTAATAGAATTAAAAAACTTATAATAGAAAATTTAATTTGGACAAACGAAGAGATTTCAGAAATTGATATATTATATAAGGAAAGTAATTCTACATCTGTCTACGTTGTTGATACTTTGAAAAAAGAGGATTATTTAAATGTTTCTTTGCCTAGCACGTATCAAATAAAAAGCGAATTAATAGGTAGTACTGTAGATAATAATCAACTTTTAAGACCTTGGGATAACGTACCTAGAAAAGCTAAATCTCAAGAAATTATAGGTAATAGAGTAGTGTATGGTAATTATTTACAAAACTACAACACGGTTGGATATATTAACGCAGATTCTAGTATATCTACATCTGTAGATTTACTACTTAGCTCTAATAGTTTTTCGCACGAGCCTATATACGAAATAGGAAAACCAGCACCTTCTATAAAATCAATAAGAACTTATCAGGTTGGAGTTGTTTATAAAGATACATACGGAAGAGAAACACCTGTTTTTACAAGCCAAAACGCTAGTTTTCAGTTAGATATATCAGCTTCTTCCACTGTTAACAAGCTACAAGTAAGCCCACTTAATATACCACCAGACTGGGCTACTCATTATAAATTCTTTATAAAAGAAACTTCTAATGAATACTACAATTTAGCATTAGATAGATTTTATCACGCAGAAGATGGAAATATATGGTTATCTTTTCCCTCTTCAGAAAGAAATAAAGTAGATGAACAAACTTATTTAATTCTAAAAAAACAACACGATAATGATGTTGCTATAAAAGAGTTGAATAGATATAAAATATTATCAATATCTTCATCTGCTCCAGAATTTATATCAACTTTTGATATTTTTAAAGCCGGAAGCGATGTACAATTAACAAATGAAATTGAACCTGGTAGAATAACGCTTCAGTTTAATGGACCTACAAACACTGCTAATCCAGAGTTTCATAAAGGTTTTACCGGTAATAGAAAGGTAAGAATAACAACAGCTGGTACAACTAGTGATTATTATGAAATAGATTCTTTTAAAACTAAAGGCACTAATAATAACGAGTATGAAATTGTATTAAAAGAACCTTTGGGTCCAGAAGTACCTTTAACCAATTCTGGCACAACAGTTACTGTAAAAATATATGAGCCAGAAAAGAAAAATTTACCAGAATTTGAAGGTAGGTTTTTTGCTAAAATAAATAGAAACTTTGCGTTTGACACAAATATAATAGAGTCTTTTAAAGCTTTAGAGCCTAGATACGCTGTTAGAGATGAAATAGATTTTACTACAACATGGAGTTGGGGCTGGAGCAATTATCATAGAACTTTTAATTACGGCGACGCGGGTTGTGATGGATGTAGTGATGATGGATGTAGTTCAAGAAACAAGCAATGGAGTATATTTGGTTGGAGTAACATGAATTACGCAGGCACTACACCAGCCATTGGAGATAATTATAGTTCTCAAGATATCGTTAGAGTGTGGAATGGTGAAGGATACGCGCCACCTACAAAGGGAAGAAGAGTTGTAGGTTTTGTTTACACAGGGGTAAGGCCAGATGAAAGTCAAACATACATAAATAGCATGGTTGGTTATGCGCCACCAGATATAGGTCAAACAAGAAGAATCACTGGTGGTACTTTAGCAGAAGGCGCTAAAATAAGGTTCGAATCTAAGCAAGGTGATCAGAGCGAGGTATATACCGTTATGGAAACAATTTCTTATTTAGTTCCAAGAGGAGGTAGATACAAGAAGAAAAATTGTAACAATTGGAGAACAAACTCTGAAAACGGTACAGTTATATTTATGATATTTCTAGACAGGGCTATAAACGATCCTTGGATGCCAGAATGGAATCAACAAAGCGTGTTGAGCAGTAAACTTCCTTCTATACAAGTAGTTGAAAACGTTAGCACTGACAATAATAAGTTATTAACTTCGCCTAATCCAGCTATATTTGAAACAGAACCTAAAGAAGCTGTAGATTTAGATCTTTACTACGAAGCTTCTAACGCTATACCTATATCAGACTATAATAATACAAATCAGCAAATAGATTGGTTTAACTGTTATTCATATGGTCAAGGTGTTGAGTCTAATAGAATTAGAGATGATTATAACGCTGTTTACATAGACAAAGGTCCTAAAGTTTCTACAGTATTAGATGATCCTTATGCAGAAGAAAGAAGAGGTAGTGGTTATATATTTTCACAAGTATATAACTCTACATCAGGTATAAACAGATTAAATCAGTTTATACAAGCTCTACCCATAACAAAAGATTTAAATCCAATACATGGTACTATACAAAAGCTATATGCTAGAGACACAGATTTAATAACACTTTGCGAAGATAAGTGTTTTAGAGTATTAGCAAACAAAGACGCATTGTTCAACGCTGACGGCAATGTTAATTTAACTGGTAATACCGCTGTTTTAGGTCAAGCTGTTCCTTATGCTGGTGAATTTGGTATATCTAAAAATCCAGAGTCATTTGCGCAGTATGCTTTTAGATCGTATTTTACAGATAAAAATAGAGGTGCTGTTATAAGATTATCTAGAGACGGTATAACTAATATTGCTGAAAAAGGTATGTCAGATTTTTTTGCTGATAACTTAAAAGTTTCAACAAATATCATAGGTAGTTACGACGACGATAAAGATATATATAATGTAACCTTAGACAATCTAAGCCAATCTTGGAAAAACACGTTTAGCCAAAGTCAAGATTACCAATTAAATCCTGATTGTAACGCAGATACTAGCGATCCAATAACACAAACTACTGTTTCATTTAAAGAATCTGTAGATGGTTGGACTTCAAGAAAATCATTTATACAAGAAAGTGGGGTTAGTTTAAATAATAGATATTTTACGTTTAAAAACGGTAGAATTTGGGAACACGGTCTTCTTGACAAAGCTAATAACTTTTATGGCATACAATATGATAGTGCTTTTAATGTTATTTTCAATGAAATGCCTCAATCTGTAAAAGGATTTAGTACGTTAAATTATACTGGAACGCAAAGTAGAAGATTACAATACCAAACACAAGGAAGTTCTAGATGGTACTCTATAGCTGAAGTTAATTTTAACAAAATAATCCCAGTGACTGTAGAGCAAAAGCAACCGGGTTGGTATGTGAATTATATTAAAACAGATCTTGAAGGAGGTGAAGTTAAAGAGTTTGAAAAGAAAGAAGGTAAGTATTTTAACTACATAAAAGGATTAGAGCAGTTTAATGATTGCGAATTTATAGGTGAAGGTATTGGACCGCCTGTTATAGTTCAATGTGATCCGCAGAGTTACAATTTTACAATAACTATAGATGAAAACTGTAGTAGTTCTGGTGGTTCAACGCCTGATACAATACAATTTTTTGTAAATATATGGGACTGTACAAAACCAGCTCAACAAACTAATATTGTAAACGAAACAACAGCTCAGAGCGTTAAGTGCGCTATTGAAGCGTTTTATAGCCCGCTTTATGAAGACTATACTCGTGTTTCAAATAATGGAACTGCGTTTTCTTATGTGTTCAGTGATGGACTTCAGACTGGTACCCAAATGTACAACAGTATAACTAACCAACCTATAGCTAGCGCTGGTGCTTACTTGTTTGTAGGTAGTGGAGATGAATTGTCTGATTTAACAGTTAGTCATGCTGGTTTAGATGCTAATAATGCTACAGCTGTACCAACAACATATTATGTAATGATACTAAATAGTAACGGGCAAATAGCGTCGTGGACACAGTATAATACTTTAACAACTTGCCCTTAATAACATATACAATATGCCAACAATAAATAATTATACTTTTTCAGACGTAACATATGTTATAGAAGAGAACGCAGATATAGCCAACGCAGTAGGGGCTAGTTTTGCAACTCTAACTATTTCTCCCGCTTCTGGGTTTACTATTGATGCTAATGATTTTTCTATAGATCCTAGTTTTTTTCCAAATACATATGTTAGTAGTGTAACTTTTGCTCAAAGCGGTGTTAATGTTGTTTGTACTATAAATTTTGCAGCTGGAGTAACAATGCCTTCTTCTAACGTAAATATACCTTTATGCGTTGTAGGCCAAGGAGTAGTTAATGAAATAACTATAGCAGGTACTTTTACGGCTAACGTTGGTACTAATGTTACTGGTGATAGTACAGAAACAAATACTCCTTACTCAAATTCAGGTGCTTTTGGGCAAAGTGAGTTATTATTTAGTAAAACATATACTGCAGCTGCTAATCATTATTTAGATGTTGGCGCGGGTATGCAGATTGTTCAAGGCGTGCAAAGTAACTATAACATAATTCAAACACCAACTTATGATTCTGAAAACAGATTAACAAGTATAACTTATGATGTTAATTACATATATCCAAATCAAAGTATTTCTGGTGATAAAATTGCTATTCGCTTAATTAAAGCTGTTGAGATTTTCACTATCGCAAATCCAAAAGTAAAAAGATGGTGTTGGTACGTTTCTGGTACAGGTTGCTACAAAACAGATAGAAATATTGAAAGTGTTGGTAGAACGCAAATTTGGAGAGTGTGGGGAGACGAAGGAGCAGTTTTTAGCGTTGTTTTAACAGATGATAATTCTGAAACAGGTCCAAATACATGGAATTTAGCAACTAACACCTCTATACCTTCTTCTGGTTATGTTGACGTTGAAGTTGTTTTTCCTGATATACAAAACTTGTCTTTAGATGTTGTTAGGTATTTTCTCACTATATCCGGAGCTGATGTTGATATTAATAACACCGTGGAGTATTTTAATCAATACAATGCAGCTCCTAGAATGATTTTTAATGGATTAAGCTCTCAAGGAATGACTGGATTTACACAAGTTGAATATCAGGGAGACGCGCTTAACAACTACACTACACCTGTTAAAGTTCCTGTAGAGTGGAATATCACAGCTCCTTCTGGAAGTAAAATAGGTTTATCATACCCATACTTGGAAGAAGATAGAGAGGTGTATCCTTTGATACCAGAAATGCAAAAAACTATAGCTTCTACAACGTTAGCTAGCACTGGAAGCACCATAACTTTAAGTAGTACAGATGGTATAGCTGCTGGTGATAGGTTTAATGCTTATGATGCAAGCTCTATTAAAGAGCAAGCTGTTAGTTTAGCTCCTTTTAACTACGAGGTTACAAGTGTTGATTCTTCAACTCAAATATCTGTTAGTCCAAACGTAAGCGTTGCCAATGATGTAGATATTTTATTTGTCAAGAACAACGGTACTAATATAGAGTTTGAGCTTACAAGCGTTGAAGTAACCGGAACTAGCACAGCTACAATAAAAGGCTTTGTAGATGTTTACAGCATAGGTGATTTAACTACTAACTTTACTATAGATATAGATCAATTTTTATATGTAATACCGTCGATAAGTTGCGCTGCAACATCTTCTTCTGGAGGTTATGATATAGTTGATTACGATATACCACTTGATCCAGCCGGTGGTTTAGTAGCATTTTTAGTTGATGCACAAGGTGTTCCAGATAAGTTTGAAATATACCACGGAAGCGCAACTACCGGTGATAAGGTAGCAACAACAAGTCACGTTATTCCAGGTTCTGGAACTTCTAACGATGGTCCTTTTGATAGTATATTTGGAACGTATAATACAGGAAACAAACTACCTTCAGCCACAGAAGCTGCTGGTGTAGATCAGTTTATTGGAACAAATATAACAAGTCCTTGGACATACACTAGACAATCTGAATTTAACACAGCAACCGGATATACCGTTAGCAGCATGACAGTTGGAAGTAATACATACCAACAAATACTTTGGTGGCAATATAGCGCTGCTGATTATAATGATAAAGATTTTGCTACACTAAGGGTCACTGGATCAACAGGAACTGCTTGGAGCGTGCTTAGGTTGTGCTGCCCTGATGCTAATTGTACATAAAATAAATAATTATGCCTAATTTAACATTAACATTTAACAACCCTTTCCCAGTAACATTGCAGGTTGGAGACGAAGTCTGGTTTTTAGATATAGACACAGGTAATGAAATTAAACTTGGAACGCTAACTGATATAACAGATTTAACTCTAACAATAGATATAGTGACTGGGGCTAGCCAACCTGAACCAGGTGTTGACTTTATATTTTTTAAAAAAGACACTAGAGCACACCTTGGTCAATTAAAAGGCTACTACGCTGAAGCGCAGTTTAGAAACAACACTACAGCGTATGCGGAATTATTCTCTGTAGGTAGCGAAGTGTTTGAAAGTAGTAAATAACATGTAATAATAATTATATGTTTAACTTAAATTTAATTTAATGGGATTATTATCTAAAAAAAACCCTTTAAAACAAATATTAGAGAATATACCAGAGACTAGAGGTTTGCTTTGGGAGAAGATATTAGAGCTTGAAAAACAAGTTTTAAATAATGTTGAAGGCGCTGTTCACCACACAGCTGGAGAAGAGCAATCAGAAGAGATGAAAGAAACATATCCTTTGATTCAGCACATAGAAGGTGGTTTATACACAAGAGAGATATTTATGCCTAAAGGTCATTTAGTTATAAGCATGGTGCACAAGCAAAACCATCCTTCTTTTTTATTAAAAGGTGAACTGTCTTATTTAGCAGACAATGGTGAAATAGTTAGGATAAAAGGTCCTCACGTTATATATACTAAAGAAGGTACACAAAGAGTTTTATATATACACAAAGATTGTCACTGGGCTTGTGTTTACAAAACAGATGCTCAGACTTTTGAAGAAGCTGAAGCTGATGTGTATACAAATAATTACAAAGAATTACCAGAAGAAATAATAGAAAAAAATAAAAAATTATGGCAGGAATTGGCACAGCTGCGCTCGTAGGTGGTGCAATACAAGGTATCGCTGGTATAGCCGGTGGTATTATAGGTAGCCGCAAAAGAAAGCGAGAAGAAAAAGCAGCTCAACGAGAGATGGCTATGAATAAAGCCGCTTATGCTCAATTAGACACTTCAAATCTTTATGCTGGTATGGAAAATACCATGGAGGACTTGACAGTTAACCAGCAGCAAGCTCAGTTTGAAAAACAAATGCAACAACAAGCATTGGCTACTACTATGACTGGTCTACAAGGTGCTGCGGGTGGATCTGGTATTGCTGCATTAGCTCAATCACTAGCTGGACAACAAATGCAAGCAGCTCAACAAGCTTCTGCGACTATAGGTCAACAAGAGCAGCAGAATCAATTACTCCAAGCGCAACAAGCTCAAAGATTACAAGAGCTAGAAGCTCAAGGAGCAACTCAAGCTAGAGCTTTAGAATATGAAAAAACAGGTACGCTATTAGGTATGTCTCAACAAAGACTTGGCGCTGCTAAACAAGCTAGAGCAGCCGCTACACAGTCTATAATCGGTGGTATTGGAGCTATTGGTGGCGCTGTAGCTGGATCAGGTGGAGCTATGTTTGGTGGCGGTGGTGGCGCTGGAACACAATAAAATAATAATAAAAAATGGCAGTAAACGAAGCATTAATAAGAGGCGCAGCTGTAGCTGCAGGACCAGTAGTAGATTACTTTGGGGCTTTTTCTAAAGGTTTTCAATCAACATATGGACCTATAATGGAGCAGCGCAAAGCTAAATTAAAGGCTGATCAAGAAAAGAAAGCTGCTCAAGACGCTAAAATGATTAAGCTTTTAGACGGTTTAGAAGACATAGATATAGCCAACTTAAACCCTCAAGAGCAAAAAGAAATAGCAACAAAAGCATTTGCCTGGAAAAAAGAATACGCTGATATAGCTAGTCAATTAGCTAGAGTGTCAGCTTCTGATAATTATGAGTTATACATGGAGCTATCTGACAAGTTAAACTCTATAAACAATAGATTTGTTAATTTAACTAACAATATAAAAGTTCAAAAAACGGGTAAACTTGATTGGGCTGATAATACTAAAGCTGGTAAATATTCTATTCTAAACACTTTAAATGGTGAAAGTGACAAAGCTGAATCTTGGTTTACTGGTGATTTAGAAGTTGGGCCCAATGGAGAAGCTGTGTATGGTGGTATAAAAGAACCGCCTGTTCTTGTACTTAAAGATGCTGGTGTAGCTTTTGGTAATTTATATAAAAACGACATAGAGGAAGCTTACAAAAGAAAAGTACCTTATACTCCTGAAGAGACAATGCGGTATAAAGATGACTTAAAAACATCTTTAAGCCCACAAGTTGCCGAAATGATAATAAAAGGAGATAACATTATACCGGGTGTAAATCCTGATTTATTCTCTGATATAGATCCAGATGCAAAAGACATAGTAGATCAAGTAGCTATTAGATTAGCCCAAGGTCGTAGTGATGTTGCTTCTCAATATCTAAATCAGATAGAACAAAAAGAGCAACAAGATTTACAATCAAAAGAGCAAGGACAATTAGATATATACAGAAAGAAAAAACAAATAGACCAACAGTTCAAGTCTGACACTGATAAGCCTACTCAAACAGAGATAACTAGAACTCAAAAGCTTGAGAAAATAGAAAAAAGAGCTAAAAAAAGAGTTGATAGTATTTTAAAAAATCCAGTATTAGCTGTTTTAGCTGTTCAAGGAGTTAGTGAAGAAGACGTTGAAAGAGATCCAAAAAACCCAAGAGTTATTGTGATAAAAGGTGAAAATGGAGATTTAAGGTTTGATACTAATAATAAAAGCGATATATCTAAGTTAGCAAAAACTCTTGAACAAATAGAGTTTGGAGCTGACGCTATAACCGACGATGTAAAATTAGCTATAGATGATTATATAGCTGAAAGAAGAAAAAAAAGAAATCCATTATTGGACGAATAATTAAAATAAAATAATATGCCTGATTATATTTTTAAAGGTAAACCTATTGACGAAAGTCTAGTTGTTGAAGCTGCTGAAGTTAAAGGTTTGACTGTTGAAGAGTACGTTAATCAAAAAGAAGGTTTAGAACTGGTTGTAATCGATCCACCAGCAAAGAAAACAGACGGTGTACCGGGTGCAGTTGCTCCGTCGGGACCTCAACCGGCACCAACTATGGAATCAGTTTTGGAAACTGGTTTTTCGGGTTTACAAGATCCAACAGAAGTAAATAACGTATATACAACACCTTTAACGCCTGAAGACAAGTTAGATACACCTTACTGGATGCTACAAAAAATGGCTCGAGAGAATAATTTAACAGTTGAAAGGCGTAATCAAATTTTAGATGAAGGTATTGAAGGTAAATGGGGCAAGAAAGGAGCTAACGATTTAGTAAGAGACGCTCTTGAAATGAGTGTTGAGTCTAAAGATATAGATCAACAAACGTTTGAAAATTATTTTCCATTAGACATAATTGAAGCACCTATTGAAATAGAAGGAGCTTCATACAAATATGGTGGTGGTAGCATGAGGCCTGTAACTGCAGAGGTTATAAAGCAAAGAATATTTGACTACGCTTTTGACAATAATTTAGATGAGCAGCAAGCCGAGGATTACTATAACTTATATTTAAACTATAAAAATGATGGTGATTTAACACCTATTAACGATCTTCAAGAACAAACACTGTCAGCGTTAAAAATAAAATCAGAGCAAGAAGTAAGATCTAAAAACTTAGAGTTAATAAGCAGAGATTATTCTGAAGAAGTAAGGCAAAGAGCTCTTCAAAATCTAGGTGGTTACGAGCAAAATATAGAGTCTATATTAGAGTCAACAAATCAGCTTAATGATCTTATTTTAAAATATGAAGATGAGGTTAAATCATATTCTGCCCAATACAAACCAACGGCAGATAAAATAAACGCGTTAGACTCTGAAATAGAGTCTTTAAAGCAAAGATACGAAAACCAACCAAGACCAGCACTCCTTGATCTTTATCAACGAAAAATAAACGAAAGAAATAAATTAGCATCGTCAATAAATCCTGAAGAATTAGCTAGAACAGAGGCTGATTTAGGTGCTCAATACGCTAAAATAAGCGATTTACAAAACAAAAGAGAAAACAAGATTCTTGCTACTACAGCTCAATATGGTGATTTAGAAAAAGGCTCTAAAAACTATGCAGCTACTTTAGAAGCTTTAAATAAAAACTATAGTTGGACTACAAGAGCTGGGTATATGATGGAGCAAGCTTTTGGTGGAGCAACAGCGACTGTTGGATCTTATATATATAAAGGTTTAACATATGCTACTGCAGCTGGCTTGTCGGGGCCTTTTAAACCTGTAGACGTTGGATATATAAATAAAAAAATTATAGAGTCAGGTGATGCTGTTGTTGCCGCTGCAGCTGATTATAATTTAGCTATAGAAGAAAAAATTAAAAAAGAACTACCTCAAGCTGTAACCGTTGAAGATGTTAAATCTGGAAGGGCGTCTATAGGTAGTTTTATATACGACTCTAGTGCTAATGCAACACCTACTTTAGCTACTATATTTGCGCCAATGAAAGCTGTTAAAATTCTTGGTACAGGTGCTAAAGCTTTAAAAGGCGCTGAAAAAATAAAAGCTTTAGGTTTAGCTGCTGATAGATATAGAAAAGCAGCTAATGTTTCTTCTTACCTAATGGGTGTTCAAACTGGCGGCGGCATGATATCAGGTGTAGAGATTGGTAAGCTTCAAAACCCAAAGCAAATAGCATTACTAAAAGAAAAGCTTGAAACAACTAAAGATCCTATAGCTATATCTAAAATAAACGATCAAATAGCTCAGCTAGAAAACACAATGAACAAGTCTTCATTTACAACTGGTTTGTCTGGGCTTGTCACTGGTTCTATAACTAGATATACTGAAAAATTAATAACACTAGGTTTATTTGATGATTTTGCATCAATGGCTAATCAAACCGGTAAAAACGTTTGGTTAAATTTGTTTAACACTGGTAAAACACTAACAGGCGCTGTTATTAAAGAAGAAGGGCAAGAAATAGCTGAACAGATACTAACTACCGGTGTTGCTAAAAATGTTATATTAGGTGAAAACGTAAATATATTTGATGGTGTTGATTTAGATTTGGTTGCTAACACAGCCGTTGCTACTACCCTTATGCTGGGTGGTAAAACAATGAACAATACGCATAACATATTAGCTGAGCATTTTACATCTAAAGAAGAGCAAGCTAGTATTCAGTCTAAAATAGACGAGCTGCAAGTTGTTATGTCTCTACCTACAGAGGAGAGAATAACCAAAACAAAACAAATTTTAGCCGACATAGGTCTTGCAGATGTAGTATCTCTTAGTAAATTAAACTTATTAAATAAACAGGAGCTAAATAGAGTTGGTGAAATACAAGCTGAGTTAAATAGATTGTCTAGAGCAGCTCAAAGACTAGCTGCTGGCATACAAGGTTTACCAACTGATCAAGATATAAAAGCTATTAAAAATCTAGAAGATCAATACAATGATCTTTCTAATCAAAAAGAAAAAATACTTTTAACAAAAAGAAAAACTAATCAAGAGTTTTTAAAGAAAAAGCAAATAGAAGCAAGTCCTGAAAGATTATTTCATTTAGCTTTGTTTGATTCATCTAATGTACTAGCTTCTAGTATGGTTGGCAAAGGTAATGAAATTATATTTATAGAACATGATGAAAATGGTAATAAAGATTTTTCATCTATAGAAAAATTTAAAGGGCAAAAAATAAAGTACAAAGATGATGAAGGCGTAGAACAGGAGGCTGATATATATGATTTAATATCAGAAGGTACTAATGCTGGTTATAATTTTGGAAATGTAGCTATAGTAGACATGTTAAACGCTAGACAAGCGATAGCTACTATACCAGTTAATTCTGATGGTAAGTTTGCTGCGGTATCAGCTCTACACGAAGTTAGCCATATAAGAAACAAGGGTAAAAAGCTTAAATTTGAAGGAGATAGCGACGAGGCCATAGCAAATAGAAGGGCTGTCACAGAAGCTATTACAGCTGTTGATGATAAGTTTGCTCAAGGGTCTATTTCTGAAGAAGATTATAATACAATAAAAAATAGATTAGAAGTATACGAAAAAGACGGGGACTACGAGGAGTTTATGCAAGTCTTGAGTGATGCTAGACTATTAGGCGTTTTAACTAAAGGTGATTTTAGTAATCCTAGCCTAGCTAAACCATTTATTGATTTATTTCAAAATATAATGGTTAAAACATTTGGTGATCAAGCTCAAGTATTTGCTCAGTTCAACACAGGTTCAGACGTATTTAACTACATCGAAAACTTTAGAAAAAATGCAATACAAGGAGTTGTAGTTAATGAGCTGGAAGAAGAAGATCAACTTACTTTATCTGCATCGAAAATAAACGATTTAGCCAAAAAATACAAAGAAGGTAATATAACAGCCGAAGAAGAAGCTTCTTTAGTTAAACAATATAATAGAATAGCTTTAGGACCAGGTCTTAATTTCCAGGGATATAAATCTAGACAAGCAGAACAAGAAGGTTTAAAAGCTATATCAAGAGAAGATGCTATTGGCGAAGTTGGAAAATATTTTTCTGGTATATTAGAAAGATTTAATCCAGAGACAAGCGACTTTTCAACATGGGTTGTTAATAATATAAGACCTAAAAGACAATCTTTTTATGAGCAAGAAATAGGTGGTAAAGAGGTTGAAACTAGAATATCAGATGAAAGAGCTAAAGAGCTTGAAACTATAGCTGAAGAAACAACAGCTCCAGTCACTGAAGTAGATACAGACTTTAAGCTAGTAGATAGTATTAGAGTTGATAAAAAACCTTTAGAAGTAGAATTTAAAGATAAAGTTAGAAAGTTTGTTACAGAGCAGTTAAAAGATCTTGATCCACAAAGTGAGACTTTTAGAAAGCAAGCATTTAAACCTAATAAAGATTTTATTAACTTTATAAAAAATAATCTTTTAGGTAAATCAATAACTGATTATAGAGACTTTATAAGAAATAATCCAAACTTTGTTAAAGGTCTGAATATAGCGGCTTTAATTAAGTTTGACACTGGTTTAGTTAAACAAGGTAAACCTAGATTATTTACAGAGTTTAACAGAAGACTTACAACTCAAAAAGATATTGAGAAGTTTATGATGCAAGGTAGAGTACCATATCTAACTGTAAAACAGATGGGGCAGGGTGCTAATCTATACAATAGACTTAAACCTACAGAAACTCAAATTGTAAACTTCTTAACAAATGAAATACCATCAACTGTTAGTAATAGAAAAACAGCAATAGCTAGAGAAATAGCTAATAGATTTATAGCTGAAGCAGCTCCATCAACAGAGATGTTTCAAGCTAAACCATTAGAAGCTAGAGCTAAAACGGCTGAAAAATTACAAGTTTCACCAACAGCTAAATTTAGTAGAATAGCTCAAACATTGTTTGATTTAGGTTTAAAAGGTAGATCTAAAGTTGATTCTTTATTGACAAAGTTTGATTTAGAAAGATCATTAGATTTAAAGAAGTTAGTACTAACTCAAGAAGGTAGAGACAAAATTACTAATGCTTTTGAAACTGTTATTTTCCCATTGCTTGATAGAGACGCCTGGTTACAAAGAGACTCTTTCACAAGTAGTAACGCTAATTATAATATAAGTATAAGTAAAGGCACAAAAACTGAAATAGATGCGTTTTATGCGTTAAAAGAACAAATAAAATCTAGAATTGAAAATGCTCCAGACAGCGCTTTTGGATCTAAAGTTAAAGATTCTAATGGTAACATTATTGATTACAAGATAAGTGGCTATGCAACTGTATTTAAAGGAACTCCTTCTGAAATAAAAACAAAAGCAGAAGAGTTCAATAGAAAAGTAACTGCAATACACGAGACATTGTGGGAAAGGATAGCTGATACTATTAGTAAAGATAAATCTAAAGCTTCTATTATTGCCACGTATCTAAAACTAACCGCTAATGATAAATCATCTTGGCATAGAAGAGGTGCTGCTATATTTGGTTATTCACCAAATCCAAAAGCTAAAGGCAAAACAATATATGAAATGGAGCACGCTATGCCAGCTACATCCGCTTATTTGTATTTACTTGACTCAGCTATAACTAATGCTGGTGTTAAAAATAGCACGTTTAAAGAAGCTTATAAATTAATTTCTGATAATTACAAACTTATAGCATTAGACAAAGTTGAAAACTCTAAACTAGGTAAAGCTAAATTAGGTACATCTATGCCAAGAGGTTGGGATGTGTTAGAAAACTTTTGGTGGCAAAGATATTTTAACGAAGAAGTAGCTAAGTTTGAAGGAGGTATTGATCCAAACTCTATAGTTGATATAAACGGTAACAAACTAGGTGATTTATTTAATATAGATTCTTTTGGTAAAGCTATTAATAGTGAAGTAGCTAAATCAACTTTAAAAGCTTCTAAAATAAACAACAAGCTTCAACCAAATGGTTTAAAATACGATGACGCGGTACAAAATGCTACTCAACTGGCTAGTCTTAGCACGTTAGATAAGGCGTTTGATAACGCTAGAGATATAGATGCGCCTATTAAAAAAATTAGAGTATTTGACTTTGACGATACGTTAGCTAGATCAAAAAGTAAAGTATTATACACGGTACCAAACGTTGAAGGCGGTTTTAGTGAAGGCGCTACAAACTTGAAGGCTATATTTATGGTTGGTGGTCCTGGTGCTGGTAAAACAAATGTTGGTAAAGGATTACAGCTTGGTAGACGTGGTTATAAAGTAGTTAATCAAGATATAGCTCTTGAGGCTATGAAAGAAGAAGCTGGGTTACCGGCTAAAGAATCTGATTATACCGCGGAGCAAAGATCAATGAGATCTAAATTAGGTGCTGCGGCTAGAAAAGCTGCTGTAGCTAAGTTTGATAAGTATGCAGCTGCAGGCAATGGTATGGTAATTGATGGTACAGGTGCTTCATATAACGCTACAACTAAAAAAATAAAAGCTTTACAAGACGCTGGTTTTGAAGTTCATATGGTCGTGGCCATGACACCACTTGAAACAGCATTGGAAAGAAACAGAGCTAGAGCTGAAAGGTCATTACCAGATTTTGTTGTAGAAAAAACATATCAACAAGTGCAAGAAAGCTTAGCTAAATACAGAGAAGACTTTGGTGATCGTTTGTATGAAATAAACACAGAGACTATAGAGTACGGTAAACCTTTGCCTAATGAATTCTTACAAAAAGTTTATGCTGGTATAAACAGAAACAAGGTTGGTAAAGTTGATGCAAGTAATTTTGCCACTGAATATGATATTTTAGAAAGTCAAGGTGCACAATTTGATTTTAGAGAATTTAGCAAGGTAATTGATGGTAAAAAAGGACCATTGTTTAGCGTTGCTGAAAAAATAGCCGCAGCTAGAGGTACTGATGACGTATTTATATTAACTGCTAGACCAGCTGATGCTGCTAAGCCTATACAAGACTTTATGAAAGAGTTTGGTGTAGATATACCACTTAAAAACATAACTGGATTAGGTGACGGTACTGCAGCTGCTAAAGCTAGATGGGTAGTTGGTAAAGCAGCAGAGGGTTATAATGATTTCTATTTTGCTGATGACGCTGTTAAAAACGTTCAAGCCGTTAAAGACGCTTTAAGTGTCCTTGATGTTAAGTCTAAAACTCAACAAGCTAAAGTTAAGTTTTCTAAAACAAACTTGAGTAAAGAGTTTAATAAAATAATTGAAGGTAAAACAGGTATTGGCGCTGAAAAAACATACGCTAGAGTAAAAGCTGAAGTTGCTGGCGCTGGTAAAGGACGATTTAGTTTCTTTATAGCTCCATCTGCAGAGGACTTTACAGGTTTGCTATACACAACTTTAGGTAAAGGTAAAGTCGGTGACGAGCAAATGGCTTGGTATAAAACACACTTGCTAAATCCATATGCTAGAGCAATGCAAAATATTTCTAGAGATAGAATACATATGATCAATGACTTTAACGCTCTTAAAAAAGAGTTAAAGGTCGTGCCTAAAGATCTTAAAAAGAAAATACCTGGCGAACCTTTTACAAAAGAGCAAGCCGTTAGAGTTTATATATGGAACAAGCAAGGTATGGAAGTTCCTGGTCTTAGCAAAGCAGATTTAAAAGAGTTGACAGACCATGTCGATGCTAACGAGACTCTTAAAGTTTTTGCAGATCAATTAACTAATATATTAAAAGGTGATCAATACGCTAAACCAGGTGAGGGTTGGCCAGTTGGTAGTATAACTACGGACTTACTAGAAACTTTAAATACAACAAAGAGAGCTAAGTATTTAGAGAGATGGAAACAAAATGTTGATGAAATATTCTCTGAGCAAAACCTAAACAAACTACAAGCCGCATTTGGTAAATCATATAGAGAAGCTTTAGAAAATATATTAAAGCGTATGGAGACTGGTAGAAACAGAAGTTTCTCTGGTGATTCGTTAACAGGTAGATTTACTGATTGGTTAACTGGAAGTATCGGTGTTACAATGTTCTTTAATACTAGATCAGCTATACTACAAACAATATCAGCTGTTAACTTTATAAACTTTACTGACAACAATATATTAGCAGCGTCTAGAGCTTTTGCAAATCAAAAACAATTTTGGGCTGATTTTGTTACTTTAATGAACTCAGACTTTTTGAAAGAAAGAAGATCTGGTCTTAGAATAAATGTGAATGAAGCTGATATTGCTGACATGGCAAGACAAGGTGGCGTTAGGGGTGTTGTAAATAAATTACTAGAATTTGGTTTTACACCTACACAAATAGCAGATAGTTTTGCTATTGCTTCAGGTGGTGCTACTTTCTATAGAAACAGAATAAAAACGTATACTAAACAAGGTATGGCTTTAGAAGCAGCCGAAAGAAAAGCTTTAGACGATTGGAGAGAAACATCTGAGGAAAGTCAACAGTCTTCTAGACCTGATAGAATATCACAGCAACAAGCTGGTCCATTAGGGCGTATTATATTGGCTTTTGCTAACACGCCAGCGCAATATGCTCGTATAATTAAAAAAGCCGCTCTTGATCTTAAAAATGGCCGTGGTGATGCTAAAACAAATATAAGTAAGATTATTTATTATGGTGCCGCACAAAACTTAATATTCAACGCCTTACAACAAGCTTTATTTGCGTTTGCTTTTGGTGAAGGCGACGATGACGATGAAAAGAAGAAAGATAAATATATGAGTATTGGAAATGGCATGTTAGATTCTCTTCTTCGCGGCATGGGTATAGCTGGTGCTGTTACTAGTGTTGTTAAAAATGCTGTAATTAGAATTAATACAGAACTTGATAAAGATAGACCTAAATTAGAAAAAGTAGGTTATGAAATAGCTAAGCTATCACCACCTGTTTCTGCTAAACTATCTAGAATAAATCAAGCAGCTAGAGCGTACCAATGGCATAAGGACGAAATGAAAGAAAAAGGTTGGAGTTTAGATAATCCAGCTTTCTTAGCTAGTGCAAATGTTATAGCCGCGGCAACTAACGTTCCATTAGACAGACTAATAATAAAAATTAACAACGTCAATACAGCTATAAATCAAGATCTAGACACTTGGCAACGTATGGCACTTATAGGTGGTTGGAGAGACTGGGAGTTAGGAATAAAAGAAGAGAAAAAGAAAAAAAGAAAATCAAAGTTTAAAACCAAAAAATTTGGTAAAGTAAAGTTCTAAGATATGAGCAAACCAATAACTAAAATAGTAAAAGAAGCTAGAAGTTACAACTTTCCTGTTAATCAAGAAGTTACAATGAATGCTGATGGATCTGGCGGACCTATTAGTATAGCTAAAAAGAAAGGTCCTTGCTGGTCAGGATATGAAATGATTGGCATGAAGAAAAAAAGTGGTAAAAAAGTTCCTAACTGTGTACCAAAAAATAAAAAATAATGAACTTAGAAAACATAAAACTTTACGCAATTAACGGCAGCACGTTAGGTGTAACAACATTCGCTCAAATAGAAGACTGGTTGAAAATAATATTATTAGTAGTAACTATAGGTTATACTATAGCTAAATGGTCTAAAGTAAATGAGGACGATAAATAAAATAATTATACATTGCTCTGCAACTAAAGAAGGTAATAACGTTACCGCAGCAACTATAGACCAGTGGCACAAAGATCGTGGCTGGAGAGGCATAGGGTATCATTATGTTGTGGCGCTTGATGGTACTATAGAATATGGCCGTAGCATATACGAAACAGGGGCTCATGTAAAAAATCATAATGAGGGTTCTATAGGTATTTGTTATATTGGAGGTTTGGGATCGTCTATGGAAGCTAAAGATACAAGAACACCAGAACAAAAAGAAAGCTTATTACTGTTGCTTAAAACATTAAAGAAGATGCATCCTACAGCTACAATACATGGTCACAATGAGTTTTCCGCTAAAGCTTGTCCCTGCTTTAATGCTAACGAAGAATACTGTAATATATAAAAAAAGGGCACCGTTTCCAGCACCCTCTTTCTAACTAACTAAACAACTAACCATCACACGCAAGACAATCTTCACTCATTGCTTGCTGTGCAATATCTCCACGTAGAACACTCTCTGTTCTAGTATAATATAAAGTCTTAATACCGTTTTTCCAAGCTTGCATATGCACCTGATTAATCCATTTAGGTGTTGCTACACTAGGAAAAGCGAGATTCAAACTAACAGACTGATCTATGTATTGCTGACGAATACCAGCTTGATTTACTAGCTCTAGTTGGTTTATTTCTTTAAACGTCTTAAATACTTCTTTAGCAGGTATTTCATGTGATCCAACAGTAACATCATCAAGCTCAGATAAACCTTGAACGCTACCGCCATCTGCGAGTATCTTATCCCATGTTTCATTAGTATTAATTTTAAGTTTTCTTAATAGTTTTAGTAACGTAGGATTTTTTCTTATAAACGTTCCTTTAGCAGATTGCTCAGTGAATACGTTTGCCGCCCACGGTTCAATACCCGGAGATACATTGCCCGAAAGCTTACTATTAGAAACAGTGGGAGCAATAGCACGAAGGTGAGTATTACGCATACCAGTATTAGCACACCACAAAGGCTCGCCGTAAATTTCAGCAAGATCTCTGGAAGCTCTTTCACTTTCAATTTTAATTTGCGAAAATATTTTCCTAGTCTCAAACTGAGCAAGTAGACCTTCAAAAGGAATGCCAAGCTCTTGGAGATACGTGTGCCATCCGAGTACACCCAGCCCAAGCGCTCGTCCTTTTGTAGCAGAACGAACGGCATTTTCAAAACCTCTAAGTCCTTTGGCTCTTTGAATAAATTCCTCCATAACGCCGTCAAGAAACCAGATAGAGTCGTATATAAGATTAGTGTCTTTCCATTCATCATATTTAGCTAAGTTTAGTGATGACAAACAACAAACAAAACTGTGGTTCTCATCAGTGTGTAATGTAATTTCAGAACATATATTGGTCATATGTACCTTTAAACCGTTTTCTTTATATGCTTTTGGATTTCTTTTGTTAGTGTTTCCTTTAAACAATATATACGGTTCTCCAGTTGCTTTTCGCTTTCTAAGTAGTTTACTCCATCGAGCTCTAGCATCTGCATCTCCTTGTTCAAGGCGTCGCATAAACTTATCACCAACAACTGCGCATTGATGTAAGTTAAGCGATTGTCTATTAACATCTCCTTTTGGTTCTCGTATTTCAAGCCACTCTTCAAAATCGTCGTGCTCAATGTTAATGTTAACTGAAGCAGCTCCTCTTCTGACAGATCCTTGATTAGTCGCAAGAATTGTTGAGTCGTATATTTTGCAGAAGGGTACGACTCCGTCTGATGTTCCATTACCTGTTATTTTAGCGCCGGCGGGTCTAATCATATTAACTCCGATACCAACTCCACCGCCGTGCTTAGCGAGTAGCATCATCTCTAAATTTTTTTGTCCTATGTCTTGTATACTATCAGCCACATCGATCCCAAAACAGCTAATAGGCAAACCCCGATCAGTACCTGTATTAGATAATACTGGGCTAGCGAGGCAAAGCCACCCGTTCCAGATGTATTCGAAGAAAGTTTCTGCCATTTCTGGCTTATATAATCTACGAGCAACTGTTTTAGCAACCCGCATGTAAGCTTCTCTCGGTGACTCTCCGTCAAGTAAATATCCCCCGGATATCGTCTTCTTGTATACGTCGTTATTACCCCACGCAGGGTAATCTTCACCTTTTTTCCAGTTTTCATTCCACATTATGTTAGTAAGTGTGTTATCCAGGCAATAAGCCCATTAATATTAAGTGCTACAAGGTTCCATTGTTTTCTATATAACGTTTGAACCACAACGCATATAAAGCCTACAACATATAATTCAGGCTGTATAGTCCATTGAGCAGCGATTAAAAAACCACTGCCCATGTAACCTATTCTAATTGCCAGTCGCTCCTCAGCTTTCAAACGTCGGCGCTGGACTAACTTCTTCAGCAGCCTCCGTTTTAAGCTTTTCGATTGCTTCTTCATAACCTGGCATCTCTTTAATTAATTTACTAGTTCCAAAAGATAAAGTTTTAATATGATTTAATTCCATCATTAAAGTTTGCAAAACAGATACTAATGTTTCTATTTTATTCTTCATCTCTATTAGTTTACTCTCTTTCATATAATTGTTCGTATATTTCTTGTTCTGTTACTATATCACCAAATGTCGTCGAAGTCTTCGCCTTCGTTAGCTTTTGAATAATCCGTCGGCCGTATTGCGAAAAAATCAGTATGAGTGACCCCGCCGGTAAGATGATAGAACCAATCAAGATTAGACGCTGCATCTTTGTCATACGCGAAGTACGAGCCAAGGTCAATGTAACCAAGTTCAACCAGTTTTTCATTTGCTCTCTTTTTTATAAAATGTTTAAGATCATTAGCTTTAATGCCTTCTATATCACCCATTTCAAACATTTTGTCTATATATTTAGTTTCAAGTGTTATCATGGTTTCTGCAGCTTTTATTATATCTTCTCGACATAAATGCAGTAATTGATTATTTTCACTGCACATATCGCGGAAAAGCTTACAACCCATTTTACTGTGTAATGATTCGTCTCTTACAGACCATTTCATTTGTTGTCCAATACCCTTGAGTAAATTACGTAACTGGAAGCTGTATAGAACAGCAAAAGCTGAATACAAACTAACGCCTTCTGCGAAAGCAGAAAATACGGCAAGTGACTTACCAATACCAATAGGATTTGTACCGTCATAAGCAACCAAATTATCAAATCTCTGTGCTGTAGCAGGTTCGTGCAAAAACGCTTCATAATCTTCTAAGTTTAATGTTTCGTTTAAATAACTATAAGCAACTGCGTGTACTGTCTCTTGCGAGCCGAACATCATTGCCATTTGTTGTATTTCATGCTTCGGAAACCAACTAACTACCTTTTGGGTCCAGTAATCAGAAACCGCGCATTCCGTTTGTGCAAAGCCGAGTAATATATTACCGACCAAGTTCTTTTCTTTATCATTTAATTTTTCTTTCCAATCTTTAATATCACTTTGCATTGAGATTTCTGTATGCAACCAAAATGCTTGTGCTTGTTTCAACCAACCTTCCGTATAATACTCTGGGTATTCAAAAGGTTTATACGCTATACGTTCATCAAATAATCCCATTACTTATATATTTCTAATGCTAAGTCAATAAAAGGTAAATAAAATACGTGTGTCGTTTGCTCTTCTTCATGATATGTTCTCATACCAAGTAAGATTCCTGGATATGTACCAATAGATAAACTCCAAACTTTATTTCCCTTGCCCTCTGTTTCTTTTGACATAATTTTTACTATTTTTATTATTACTAGTTTTGCTTTTTGCGTGAACGCCTTTGCGTTTTACTTTTTTCTTTTCTCTATAATTATTAAGTGTCAGCTTTGCCATAGCATTTTATTCCGTATTTATCTTGTAATTCAACTAACTCTTTGTATTTAACTTTGCCTCGCATCTCCCAAGTCCATTTAACCCACTTGTTTATTTGACGCTCAGCGTACATCTGCCTAGCTACTGCTTTTGCTTTTCTAGGATCAGCCTTACTGTCTCGTCGCATTCTTTTTGATTTTGTGGTTTATATAATGTGTAGTTAGGAAACTGACGCATAACTAACTGCTTAAATAATTTCCAACGCATCGGAAAAGATTCATTTGCTCTGCCTTTACATTCAATTATAAAATCTTCGCCAATAAAATCTGGTGTGTATTTTATAGGTAAAATACGCTTACAACCTCTATTAGTGTAAGCGCCTTTACCATTTGCTTGTCTTTCATAAACTTCGTTTTCAAAATGAAAACCATTTAATAAGACAAATGTTTCACCTTCATACTTAGATTTAATTTTAGCTTTACGCAAAGCCATGTACATATAACGCTCAAGTCCAGAAGCAAAGTTAATGCCATCATAAGAGACCTTCTTTGACTGTACAGGACCTTTTTTGCGTTTTCTTTTATAAGGTATTTTCTTCATTTACTTCAATATCATTAATATCATAATGAATACCATCGTTGCCATTCTGTCCAATAATTCCCATACGTTTAAGCATTGCTTCTTCGATTTCATCTTGAATACAACGTTTAGCCGCCTCTATGTATAGCAAAGCATCCATAAGTTCTTCTTGAACATCAATTAAAAAACGATTAAGATCTTTTTCCTGACCTTCGATCTCTTGCATCATTGTAGCTCCGTATTTCTTCTGGCCAATTAAACTACGTTCGTCCATCTTGCGTAACACAGCTTGGACTATTGCATCTTTTGTTCTTATTTTCATTATGCTGATTTTACAAATGTTCCATTAATCATTTTGCCTTTACGATTAGCTATTTCATTGTATGCAGAATCAATACAGTTTTCAATTTGCATACCCTCCAATACGGCTAAATTTGTTAAAACTACAACCATATCGCCAATAGCATCTTTAACCTCGTACTTGTTGTTATCTAATAAAGCTTTAGCTAACTCACCAGCTTCTTCCATTAGCTTAACGTATTGCGTGTGTGAATTTCCCTTGTCATAAATACCTCTAGCTTCAGCCCAAGATCTTATAAGATCAAATCTCTCTGAATTACTTACAACTTTAACGCTTGTAGGATATTTAGTATCAGGATTGTGTTTAGGATTAAAAAATGCTTCGTAAAAAGCTTTGTTGTAAATATAACATCTATTGTTATTAAACATAGATTCTGAGACATTTGCCATTATCCAGTTGATATACTCTTTTTTAATTTCAAAGTTATATCCTTGAGGTGTAGTCCATTTTAAACCTATATTATCCATTAAATGGCCTTTAAGTTTATTCACGGGAACTGGAAATGTACTTGTTTGTTCTGTTGGGTTTATATTCATATTTGATTTAAATAAATTTTTGTAAAGTGTTCGATCTTTCTTATAGCCATAAGACTGTTGAAGTTCTATTTCCTTGTTTGATATAAAATCTATATCGTCGCTAGTAAGTAGAACTTCGTATTCATCTGGTGCATAACCTTGTTGCACTGTAACCCTATTATTAAGATTACGTGTAACTCCAATTTTTTTACCAGGAATGTGGTATAAATAATACATATTTTATAATTTGTCGTTATATAGGTGCATATTATGCGCGTGATGATAATACCAACCTATTTCTAAATTCAGTCTGTCTGCAATCATTTTTTGCAATGATGAAAATTGGTATTGATCGTTGCAGAAACCATACCAGATGTCATTAGAACGCATATAGACGGACATACACAACTCATTATTTATGATTGTAAATTGAACCGCGTAAGTACAAGGTGTATCTGTCTTGTATTTGTCATATTCTTTAGCATCGTATATAGTTATCGCAGCATGTCTAGTATTTTTGTTTGACTTTAACTTAGCGCAAACATAATCTATTTGACATTTTCGTTTCCACTGATAACCATAATTTGAATTAACGTTACCATTTTCATCAGCCATGCGTTTCCATATAGGTGGTATTTTACCATATAACTCGCCAAGCTTTTCAATACTTGGATCACCAGACAAATACCATTGCCATTCAGCTTCAGCATAATCTAAACTCCAATTACGCTGCTCGTTTGTTATATGGTTGTTCTGAGGATCTCTAATATAAAATCCACAGTTAAATAAAGCTTTAGTACCGTTAAAGTCGATGCCATTAATAATAACTTCGTCTAATAACGCTTCATAGGCTTCATTTGCATTATCAAAGCTGTTTCTCATATTTATTATAATAATATTTATAGTATTCGTAAATTTTCTCCCATATTAAACCTTTAGTATACGAATTAGGGTCTTGATGAGTAATACCATTGTTTTCAATTGTTATTGTCCATCGAGCTTCTGTTATAGCTTTTGGCGCAATGTATATTTTGTTTTTAATACACCATCTATAAGCTTTAAACTCTTCTGACGTTGCTGTGTAATTACCCATATTTACTTTTTTACCCCAAGCCATTTACTCCCAAGGCATTTTTTCTGCTCCAATATCTATTGGTTCGTGTGGTAAAAAACAACCAGACTTAGGTTCCCATTTAAAATGTGCTTCAGCTCCGTTTTCACCGAGGTTTTGAAACTTTACTTTAAGCACCTTAGCTTTGACTGTTTTTTCTTCATAATCCCTATGCACCAATATGCCATGATAACTAGCGTCATACCATTCACCACCGCCTTTGATATTGTACATCGTAGGTTCTTCAATTTTTCCATCTTTATCTTTGTACATCTTAGTTGGATGTGCTACTATAAATACTAACACGTCAAACTTTTTAGCAAATACCTCAATCTTTTGCAGATATTCCATTGTATAACGATTAACATCTTCTGTTTTACAATCAACATCTCTAACTTTATTGAATGGATCAATAACAAGGCATTTAATACCTTTACGTTTTACTAGTTCAGCACCTTTTTTAAGTACTGATTCTAAAGTATAACGCTCCATATCGATATGAAAGAAATTGCTATTGCAATGATCTGCTACTTGATTCCATTTATCACCACCAATATCTTCTTTGCTTGGCATACCCTGCCAAACTTTACGCATTAGTTTGTGAGCGTGGAGGTAAGTCGGTACATTTTCCGGACTAGCGAACGCCGTTTTCCAGCCATAGTTTTGGTTATACCCAACAACCATTTGATCGACGAAATCTGACTTCCCACTAGATGGAATACCAGTGACAGTAATAAACTGACCAGTATAAGTCGAAAAGATATTATCAAAATTTTCCAAGCCAATTTGATATCCAGGTTTAAACCCGTTACGAACAAAGTCCGTGACTTCGTCCTCAATGTCCCTAAATGTCGTGACATTTTCAAGTGGAACCGGTCTCGCTCCGGTAATACGCTGTACCAGTTTTTCTTTTCCATATTTTATTAAGTATTCATTAGCGTCTTTACAATCGTCAAATGATGCTAAATAACAAACTTCAGATCCTAAACGACGAATAAGTTCTGCTTGTAAAGCTTGACCTGCTTCGTCTGTATCTGTAGCTAATATTATTTTTTCTTTATCTTCGAAATAATCAATACAGTTGTCTAGATATTCTAAATTGTTTGTATTTAACGTTGCGCCGTTTGGTACCGATATAGCATTTGTAATACCAGCTTCGTGTAAAGCTAGCACGTCCATTTCGCCCTCTACAATGATACAATACTCATAACCAATAATACTATCGATATTATAAAATATTTTCTCAGCGCCTTTATATAATTTAAAGTTCTTTCTTCCATCGCGGTATTTAATATTAACTAAATCACCGCCCATAAAATAATTGAACTTTATCGTGTTCTCGGCTTTGCCGGTTTGCGGCATATACTCAGCACCCTCACCAACTTTTAAGTCAGTGAGAGTTTTCTGAGATATACCTCTTGATTTAAACCATTCAACAACTTTGCTGTCAGGTGGTTTTACAACCTTATCTTTAGGTCGTTCATATACCTTTTCAGTTTCACCTTTACGTTTATACGTGTGTAGTTGAAAAGTTGTATTACAGTTATGACAAGTACCGAGACCCCGTTCCCAATCGTATGAAGCACATTTTGCTTTTTGATTTTTAGGTTTTCTTTCAGCTGAACATAAAGGGCAAATACCTTGTGTTTTACCAGCTTCAAGATCGTGTTGATTGAACTTGTCAATCACAAATCCATTGATCTCTGTTGTCTGCATTTAATTTAATTTAAAATGGTAAATCAGGTTCAGCCGCTGGAGCAGCAGCAGGTTGAGCAGGTGCACGCCCACCATCCTTGGGAGCAGCATCCACATTCGTTCCGTTTGTCCATACTACTTTAACGTTTCCTAAGTAAACCTTTTCTGCTTTAGCAGCTCTTTCTTCTTGTGTTTGTTGAACAACTACTGGACCGTTATTTCCAAACTGATCCGGCTCGTCGTTTAACGTAATTGTAATTGGTAAGTATTTACCTTTTTTACCGTCGATAATTTTATCTTTTGGTATCTTAGTAAGGTCAATACTAGTTGCAATAATACTAGCCATTATACGTAAGCATTTAATTGATTAAACATCCTTTGTAACTGTGACTTTGTAGCGCCACTGTTACGTCTTAAATTATCTACAGCTTTTACATGATTTTGGTTAGCATAAAAGTTATCTACGCTAGTTTCTAATCCTGTTACTGTGCAAACTTTGGTTTGTGGTTTTCTGGTTCTTGCCATAATTAAAGTGTTTGATTAATAAAAAATTGTTGAGGATCAAAGTCCTCTGATTGATAAAACAATTTGTACTGTTCTGCTGCTCTTCTTACTTTGTCTTGTCCACGCTCATAAAACTCAGGCGAGCAGTCGAATATGCCTAGTTGATGAGTGGTTTTGTCAATGACTATAAATACAAATTCATAGCCAAATAACTTACTATAAATATAAGCTTGACTGTCGTAGTTGTACTTAGAAGCTGACCACCTAAATTTATTAAGATCTGCAGTAGTCTTTAGATCAATAATAAGTTTTTCGTCATGATTAACAATATCAGCTTTACCTTTCCAATTTAAACCTTCAAGTTCTGTAATGCCTGGTTTTTCATATTCAATATTTATGCCACGAATTAAATCTCTACAAACATCGTTAGCTAACACTTTATCAGTCATTAATTCTATTGTGTCAACCTCGTGTTGTAGTAGGCATAGTTCACCTCCAGACATCTCTTTATACGCATTTGTATTTCTACTTGTTGATTCTATAACCTTATATTTTTTAAGCTTATCAGGTTCTAGTATCGCTGTGTGAAAATACCCGCCAACCAAAAAAGCCGGTGAAGGCTTTGATGGCTGACCAAGCGCTAAAGGATTTGTAAGTAAAGTAGAAATATCAGAATTACTTAAATACTTTTTACCAAAGTCTCCATAGTAGTGTTCGTCATTTTCTAACTTCTCTAATACACTTTCTTTGTTCATTTATAGTGTTGTTAATTCTGCCTCAATCTCTTTTGATAAGGCATATTTAGCTTTAATGGCATCAACTTTTCCACCCGCTTTTATGTAGTCGATAGCTTTTTGATATGCTGGATCTGACTTTGAGGTTAATGTATTTTTAGTATTAGCCTTTGGCGCTTTGCCGTGGGTATTAACAGCATCGCTGTCTTGTGTATCATCGATAAGAAATAAATTACCCAGTGCGTATTTCTTACCGTAACTCGACGCAGACCCAAACTGTTGAGGTACTTGCATACCTTTTTGATTAAGATCAACACCAACTAGCGCAGAGGCGTGTAT
>Ga0208898_1000141_pt1 | contig 61166 bp, 52 predicted proteins | sample VirMetDEL_Mar_4_FD_184513 | JGI IMG/M metagenome (GOLD analysis project Ga0208898, IMG submission 184513) | Aqueous microbial communities from the Delaware River and Bay under freshwater to marine salinity gradient to study organic matter... | ecosystem: Environmental > Aquatic > Marine >... | reverse complement strand
CAGTATTATATATGAAATTATTTAAAGGAAAACGAAAAGGTTTTATACATACAAAAGATATAACATTGAATGATATTAGAGCGATATTCTTCCCAAAAAACTTTCATGAAAAATACAGATACTTAGGAGCAATTCCATGGAATGAAGATGGCGATTTATTTAAAGCAATAGAACCATTAATTATATTCATGGATTATAAAGCAAAACCAAAATGGTGTCCTAGATTTGTTTTGAGATTTTTACATTTATTCGGTTCAGATAATTCTATTGTTATAGTTAGAAATCATAAATTAAATCGTTTAAAAACACGTTTAACCAAAGGTATCATGATGTTTGATTATAAAACCAAATGGTCAGATTATGATTTACGAATTAGCATTGCCGGTGATTTAGATATGTGGAGAATGGTAACAGCAATAGAAGAAAAGTTTTATAAAGATGGTTATAGAAAAGAATTAATAGAACAAATTAGAGAATATGAACCTGATTTCAATGAAGTTTATTTATCAACAAATCGGTTAGAAGAAAAAATAGAAAAATTAGAAAAGTAAAAATTATGGGATATGGAACATCATTTACAGCGGACATCTATTTGAATCGACAAATATTTTCAAATAGATATGAGTTAGACGAAAAAGTTAAAGAATTAGAAAAATTCATTGAACAAGGTAAACAAGAATTATTAGCACTTGCAGTTTCTACGCCAAAAGATGTTATTGTTGAAAAAAATGAAGATGGTTATGTTGAAAATCCATTAGACCAAATTATCAGAAAAACAAGAGAAACATTTGAATGGATGGAAGATAACTATAGAGATTTACATAAACTATATCAATTTCAAGAATACCTAGATGAGAACCCGGATGTAGAAATTAATCAATTTAAAGATTTTTAATATGGATAAAGAAAAATTATTACAAAACTTCTTAAATTTTTTACACGATGAAAATTATCTTAGATTATATGAATTAGAAGAAAATATAGTTAATAAATTTTTATCTGAAGGCTTATCAAATTATGAACGTTTAAAAATAGAAATTCATAATGCAAGCGGAAAAATTAAATTTTTAGAAAAAGAAAAATTAAGAATAGAGGATGAAATTGAAGAATTTACAACTGAATTATTTTTTCTAAATCGTGAATTAAACGAAGAAAAAAAGTCTTTAATGACAAATAAATATTTTAATTTTAAGGTTGAATATATTAAAAATGTTGATGATTTAACTTTTGAAGGTCTTGTAGTTGAAAGTGATAACTCTAATTATAGAGTAGGTCAAAAAAGAATGTTTTTTAAAAATGCTTTTATATGAAAAAAGTTAATCAAGAAAAAAATGAAATACTAGAATTTTATTTAAAAGAAATAGCTAAACAAAAGCCTTTAACAGACAAAGAGGAAGAAAATTTGTATAAAGACATTAAAAAGGGAAATTTAAACGCTTTTAACAGACTTATAGAAGTTAATTTAAAATTTGTAGTTTCAGTAGCTAAACAATATCAAAATCAAGGTTTAGCAATGTTAGATCTTATAAATGAAGGTAATATAGGTCTTATAAAGGCTGCAAATAAATATGATGAAACTAAAGGTTATAAATTTATATCTTATGCTGTTTACTGGATTAGGCAGGCTATAATACAAGCTTTATTAGAACAAGCTAAAGTAGTTCGTTTGCCTTTAAATCAAGTAGGGTCTTTAAATAAAATAAATAAAACTTATGCTGCTTTAGAGCAAAAATTAGAAAGAGCACCTTCAAGAAAAGAAATAGCCGAAGAACTTGAAATAACAGAACAAAAAGTAGAAGAAAGTTTAGTATTGTCTTCTTTAAAGCAAACTTCTATTGATTCTCCTTTATCTAATTCAGAAGATGAAGAAGATTCTACTTTAGTGGATATTATAGAAAATCCTAATTCTAATAATACTGATAAAAAATTAATCGAAAATTCTTTAAAATCAGAAATTGAAAGATGCTTGTCTGTTCTAACTAATAAAGAAAAAGCAATAATTAAATTATTTTTTGGTATAGATGAGGAATATAATTATACTTTAGAAGAAATAGGAGAGAAATTTGATTTAACTCGTGAAAGAGTAAGGCAAATAAAAGAAAAAGCAATTAGAAGATTAAGACATAATTCTAGAAATAAATTATTAATACCTTTTTTATGACACCTAAAAAATTATTTGAAAAGAAAAAAGATACATTATTAAAAAATTATTATGCTAATAGTTTAGCCAAATGTTTAAAGGAAATTTGTTTGAAAGAAAAAATTAAATATGATAAAAAATTATATAACTCAATTTTATATCATATTAAAAAAACTAAAATTATGGGGCAAAAAGTATTACCAGAAAAAGTAAAAAAGAATTTAATGCCTTCTGCTTGGGATGAAAAATTAAATAGATTTTTAACTATAGAAGAATATTGTGAAAAATATGGATTAGATATTAATTATGTGAAGTCTGCTAATTTAGTAGCACATAATTCTTCTCATATGGCTTATAATATTAAATTTTTTACAAAAGAAGAAAAAGCAGTAGAAAATTTAAAACCAGAATTAGAGGACATTATTAAAAAATTTATTAAACCACAAGTAGTAGGTTTAAAAGCTCCTATTAAAAATAAACCTAGAAAAGACTTTGATAGGTTAATTTATACTGATGTTCATATTGGTATGGATGTTAATGGCACTAAAGGGTCCCCTTTATTTAAAGGTAAATGGGATTTAGAAGAATTAATATCGAGACTTAAAATTATGGTCAGACATGTTATTGAAGAACAAGAATCTGATTTATTATACATTGATGATTTAGGAGATTACTTAGATGGTTTAAATGGAGAAACAACTAGAAAAGGACATAAGTTACCTCAGAATATGAATGATAAAGAAGTTTTTGAACTAGGTGTTGTTTTTAAATTATCTTTAGTAGAGTTATTAATGCCTTATTATTCTAAAATAATTTGTAATAGTATTACTGATGATAATCATTCTGGGGTATTTTCTTATTTTGTAAACTCAGCAGTTAAAGGCATTTTAGAGGCTAAATATAATGGTTTAGTAGAATATAATATTATTGAAGAATTTATAGGATATTATAAAACCAATAACCACACTTTTGTTTTAAGTCATGGTAAAGATTCTGGTGAAATGAAGTTTGGTTTAAAACCATTTTTAGACTCTAAGCAAATAGGAGTTATAGATAATTATATTAAGGAAAATAATTTATACGACGGTAATTTTATAGAATTTAATAAAGGAGATAGCCATCAGGCTGTTTTTGATGAAACTTCTACAAATGATTTCTTTTATTATACTTTCCCTGCTCTAAGTCCTCCTAGTAATTGGGTAAAAACTAATTTTAAAAATACTTTAAGTGGTTTTAGAATGATAAGTTATAGTAATGAAAAAAGAGCAGGAGTTCATAAACCATTTTATTTTTAATTATGAATCAATTATTATTAAAACAAAAAGAAATTTTTTGTTGTGAAAAAAAAGATTATGATCTTTACTCTAGAGCTTTAAAATTTTTAGATAGTTATTCTAATTTACCAGAAGAAATATCAGAAAAAGTTATGGATAAATTTAAGAATTACACTGCAGGAGAGTTATTAGAATATTTAAATTACGACAAAAGATAATTTAATTTATGGAAGTAATTATTAAATCTACTTCTATACAATCAGCGTTTGAAATATTAAAGAAAGACCTAGAAGAAGAGAAAAACAAACCAAAAACTTTAGATTACTTCATTAATTTAGACGAGTTATACGAAAACGAAGATGAAAAGGAAGATATAATAGATCGTTTACAAATTAAAGGAGTAGTTCATGGTTATACATTAGGTAAATTAGGATTCAACGAAAACAAAGTATTAGTTACTATAAAGAATTTTCCAACACAAGGTGAAAAGAAATGGGAAACTGTATACTTAGCTTTGTATGATGACCCTAGAGGTGACGATGTAGTCCCAAGTAGTAGAACTAAAATCAAAAAAGATTGTATAGATATAGCTAGAAAAGCGTCCGAAAAAGAATGTAGAAATACATTTATTATAGTAGGTAAAGCTGCTGCTAATTTTGACAGGCTAGAAACAGCTGTTTTATATAAAACATCAAGTAATCAAAAAATAGGAGAATATAAATTTATATGGTAAAAGAAAAAGTTAATCAAGATTTATTAAATACAGTTACTAATTTAATAATTGAAATTTGTAAAGACAATGAAAATAATAATATTAAATCTTTAAGAAAGTATTATACTAAATATGGGTTAACTTGCCATTATGGTACTTGTTTAAAGAAGATGGATTTTATTATGATTGTAAATGCGGATTATATAGTCAACCCAGCTTATGAAATAGACTTATTTTCAGGGGAATTATCCCATGAAGATGTAGCGTTAAAATTAATCACTTATGTGCAAAGATATGCTGCACCTAAAAATATTAAAGAAGCTAAATATCCTTCAACAATCAAAGAGTCTTATAAAAAAAGAAAAAATTTATGGGAAAAATTTACTTATCAATTTTACTCTTTATTTTCATCTCTTTCACATTAAACTCTTATATAAACAGTAAACCTTTAAAAATTGAAAATAAAACCAACGAAACTAAATATTATTATAATGAAGTTATAAATAATTTAAAAAATATAGAAGGATTTAGGAATACTTGGTATAAATGTTCTGCTGATAAAGAAACTATAGGTTACGGCATTACTAAAGGCTTATATAAAGAATTAGATAATTTAAATTTTATAGACGAAAAAACAGCTGAAAAATATTTAATAAAAGAGTTTAATAAATGTTTGTCAATAGCTGAAAAAGACGGACTATCTAAAAATAAAGCATTAGCAATAGCTTCTTTTATTTATAATGTGGGCCCAGGAAATTATAAAAGATCTACTTTAAGAAAATTACTCAAAGAAAATAAAAGTATAGATAAAGAAATAATTAAATGGGTTCATATAAAAGGTAAATTTTCTAAAGGTTTAATGAAGAGAAGAAAATATGAACTAAAAATTTTTAAAAATGAGTAAACAAAGATTTATAGTTGCTGTAGATTTTGATAACACTATAGTAGATAGTAAATATCCAATTATATTAGGGTTAAAGAAAAATGTAGCAATGGTTTTAAATAAGTGGGCGAAAGCTGGTTTTTTTATACAAATTCATAGCTGCAGAAATGGAGAAGCTGAATGGGAAATGCAAACTTTTTTATTTGATAATAATGTCCCTTATCATGCTATTAATGACCATGCTCCTTGGATAAAACAAAAGTTTTTTAACCCTCATCATCCTATAAGCCGTAAATTATTTCATCATGTATTAATAGATGATACTAGTTTACATTATATGGATGGAAGTGTAATGGATTGGTTAGAGATAGACTCTATGGTTCAAAATATTTATGAATCTAATAAATGGAAAAAATAATGGAGTTTTTTATAAAAGTAACAATCGATCCTGATAGCTTTTTAAATGATTATTTAGAAGCTAATGGCATTAATCCTAGTGAATTTGAAGGTAGTATAGAAGATATTATGGAAGAAGAATTAGGTTGGATGCAAAATTCAGGTATTATATCAAAAGTAATTTATGACAGAAAAGAACACTAAACCAAATTTAACTATATTTGATTTAGATGGTTTAACTTTTATTGCTGGATGGCAATATAGAAATCAATTAACAAATATAGGCGCAATAGCAGTTAAAAATAAAATAGATGAAATTATAAAATCTATTTTAAACAAAAGTAAAGCTGAGTATTATATAGGTTTTTATGGAGCTGAGGGATCTAAAGTATTTAGACATGATTGGGCTACAGTAAAACCTTACAAAGGTTCTAGAAAAAGCGAAGAGTGGCAACAATACTTTAAGCCTATAGTAAAAGAACATTTTAAAAATAAATGGGGGGCTTACAGTTTAAAAATATTAGAAGCAGATGACGCTGTAGTGATTGCTTACCATTTATACAAAGATAAATATAATATTACTATATCTACAGATGATAAAGATACTAAACAAGTTGGAGAATTTAATAAATACAACCCTAGAAATAATGAAATAGAAAAAATTTCTCATATTGAAGGTCGTAAATTTTTCTGGCAGCAAATGGTTATGGGTGATACAGTAGATGCTATTGGTGGTATTAAAGGTATGGGCTCTAAGAGTTTATTAGTTAAAACTATAGAAGCTTTAGAAAATCCAACCGAAGAAGAAATGTATAATTTAGTTAGGGATGGTTATATAGAAGTATATGGTGAAGAATATTTATATCACATGGTAGAAAATTATATATTACTATGTATGATAGCTAAACCTAGTTTTGATTATCCCAAAGATGCAACTTTAACAGCTTGGGAACCAAAAAAGAATGTTTTAGAAAGATTAAATTTAAAAATTTAAATTATGTTGTATTATGCTTTAATAAATAAAGAAACAGGTAAGATGGTTAGAGATAAAAATAATAATCTTATTACTTTTGTTGAAGAACCAAAACCTACTTTTAATTATTTTTCAATAGAATTAACTCAAGAAGAAGTAGAAAAAGAATTTAATATTAAATTAGATAATTATGGATTATAGAATAGAAATCAAAGAATTAGAAGACTTTTATAAATTAGTAGATGAGATTATAGAGAAAATAGAAAGTAAAGAAATTGCATCTAATCCTTTAAAACCTGATTTAGAAAGTTTAAAAGAAGAAAATTTAGAAGAATTATTAATTGAAGAAACCCTTGAAGAAAAGGAAAATAATAGTAAAGAATTAATTTTACCAGAAAAAACTAATACAAAAGAAACTTTAATTATAAACGAAGATGGGGCTATTATAGCTCATTATGTAAATGCTGTAGAAATGGCTAAAATTAATCAAATTCATGCCACAACAGCTAGAAACAGATGCGCAGGTAATTTTGTAGATGAAAATAATAATACTTGGTATTATAGAAATAAATATGAAGAAGCAATTAAATAATTATGGTGGTATATCAAGGTTATAATAACAGAGGAGAGATAGTATATAGATTTAAGTCAATGGATGATTTAAATTCTTATTTTAATTCTGTTTACAAAGATAAAGACTTTTTCACTCATACTGACTATTTATTTTATTGTGAACCTTATATTGAAAGTAAAGCAGTAAATTTATTAAATAAAGTTTTATTAGATTTAAATTTAGTTTATCATAAATCTTACGATAATACTTTATATACTATATATACTAACGAAATAAAAGATTATATTATGGCAGGAGAAAAAGAAAATGCATTTGATAAAGAAATGAAAGCTTATAATGATATGGGAAAAACTAATTTAGGTGGTAAAGATGGTGGTAATTATGATGATAAAGGAAATTCTGCTCATTATCAATCTCAGTTTATGGAATACGTTAGAGAGCAAGAAAGAAAATATGGCACTATTATATCCTATATTGTTTGTTTATCTCAAGCTGATAAGTATGCTCAACGTGCTGGAATTAAAGAAGGGGTACCTGCTGAAAAAGATTTAACAAAAAGAAGCTGGTATTTAAAAGCAGCTCAACATTTTAAATTAAAAATAGATTCTCTTAGTATTCCCGGAAAATTAAAAGGTAGAAATGTTTATGTTCCTATGCCTGAAGAAATTGTTGATGTTATGGCTCAAGAATTAGATATTGATAATATACCTTATGTTTCTTTATCAGAAATAATAAATAAGTAAAATGAAAAAATTTGAATTATTAAATCTAGAAAATTGCAACACCAATGAAGAAATAACTAATGCTATTAAAAATAGAGTAAAAGAAATAACTTTAGAAGAATTAAATTTAGCTCTATCTAAAAAATTTGTTCAATATGAAAAAGCCTCTAGAATTATTTATACTTCTTTGGCTACTGGCGGTAATTGTATATTATATGGCCCAGGCGGCTATGCTAAATCTGCGTTAATAAAATCAATTTGTAATTTATTAGGTATTCCTTTAATTTGTAAAGTAGGTTATAAAAATATGACCCCTGAAGAATTATTCGGTACTCCTAATATGAAAAAAATGCTAGAAGAAAGTAAATATGAAACTGCTTTTGAAAATAGTGTATTTTGTCAAAAGGGTGTTTTAATTATAGAGGAAGCATTAGACATGGCCCCTCAAACTGCCGCTGCTTTAAAAGATATATTAACTGAAAGGGGGTTTAGAGAAGGTTCTATTAAAAAAGATAGTTTAATTTCTTCTATAATTTTAACAGGTAATAAAGACCCTAATGAGGAAAGTATAGATGATAGTATAAGAGCTTTATATTTAGAGAGATTCCCTTATCGTTGTAATGTAATTTGGGATAATCATGCAGAAAAAGATTATTTAAATTTATTTAAAGTTTTAAATACAAAAGAAAATTTTAATCAAAACCAAGAAAAATTTATATTGGTTTCTAGATTATGTGAAAATTCTGAAAATTTAATTTCGCCTAGAACAGCTGAATTAGCAGGAAATACTGCCATTAATTTAGGGGTAGATTTTTTAGATACAGTATCTGAAATAGATACTTCTCTTATAACTTCAATGAAAGAGCAAATACTAAAAGAAAAATTACTATTAAATGAAAAAGAGATTTTAAATAGGTTTAAAAATGCATTAAAAGAATTAACATCTAAAATCAATACTACTTATAATTTAGAAGATCAAGTTTCTTATTTAATTATTTTAGAAGATATTGACGATAAATTAAAATCTACCGCTTTTTCAGATGAGTCTTTTGAAGAATTATCTTATATTAAAAATTCAGTAATTTCTATGGCAAATTCATTAAAAGAAAGATTAAAAATCAAAATAGGGGTCAAAAAATCTGAAAATTTTATAAATAATTTTATTTATCATGATTGAAAAAATTGATAATTATAAATATCCTACTAAAGCAGAAATAGATGACGCTTGTTTTAATATGGACTATAACTTTTATGTACCTGAAAAATTATTTGAAGATTTATTAAGTTTATACTGTTATAATTATCATAAGTTAGATATAAAATGGTCTAATTTTTTAGATAATGAATTTAACAAAAATTATAAAGAGTTTTTATTATCTATAAATTTTGATAATTATAATGGTTATACTCCTTTAACTAAATGTATAAATATTCTTAAAGAATTACAAAAGTCAATTAATTTTAGAAGTTTAGAAAAACAAGAAATAGAATTTAAAAAAGAAAGAGCATTAAATTTTAAAGAAGATATTTCTGTAGAAGATTATTTAGAGGTTAAAGAATTATTTAAAATTAATGATGAGAAATTTGCTGAAATTATCAATTTAACTTCAAATATAAAATCTTCATTAAATTTTAAAAATTCAGAAACTTTAAACATTAAAAATACAAGAGCAAAAAATTTAAAAGATGTTTTTTTAAAAAATAAATCTTTTCTTTTAAAACCTAATTTTATTACAAAACTTTATGAAAAATCTTTTTATGTAGATAAAGAAGTTGAAATAAGTAATACCTCTGAAGTTCTAATAATAATAGAAGATTCTTCTAAATCTATGAAAGAAAATATAGATATAATTAATTTTGTAAGATATTGTGCTTTAAACTTTTATGGTGAAGTTCATTTATATAGAATAACTAAAGAAATAATTGATTATAAAGTGTTAAAAAACAAACAAGATAAATTAGATTATTTCAAAATCCCTTTGAATTTTAAATCTGGAGATTGTGATTACAGTTTAATAAAAAAAATTTTAAAAGAGTTTAAAGAAGGAAACTGTATAGTTGCAACAGATGGGGACAATTTTGTCCCTACTATATATACTAAAGTTAAAGTAAATTGCGTTTCTAATAAATTAAATGTTAATTTAAAAAATTTAACCAAAAAAACTAAAGGAAAATATATTATGATATGATAGAATTAACTAAAAAACAAAAGGAAAGTGTAAATAAAATAAAATTATTTTTAGAATCGGAAGATGAATTTTTTACATTAGAAGGAGTAGGTGGTTCTGGTAAAACAAGTTCTGTTGTTTATGCCATTAAGGATATAATAGGTAAAAATATTATAGGAGCAGCTATATCTCATGCAGCTAAATTTGTATTAAATGAAAGTTTATCACAAGCCAATATACGTTGCTATACTATAGCTCAATTATTAGAATTAACACAAAAAATAGGTGATAAGGGTGAAATTACTTTTAAACCAGCTAAAGATAAATATTCTAAAAATATTGCTTTACCTAATGCAGATATAATTATTATAGACGAGTGTTCAATGATTAGCCCTGAATTACATCATGCATTGAGAACAAAAAAGAAGAAAAAAGCTAAAATAATATATTTAGGAGATCCTTTTCAATTAGCGCCTATTGATAATAGTAATAAAGATTCTATAACTTTTGATTATACTCAAGCAAAATTACATGAAGCTATAAGATATAAAGGGCCTATATCAGATTTAGGGTCTAGAATTAGATTAGAAATTGAAAAGTTTAATAAGGGAGGTTCTTGTTCTCCGTTTGTATTAAATGAATGGCAAACTAAAGAATTAGGTAATTCTTGTAGAACCAGTTTTGTAGATGAAGAAGGTAATGGTTATATATTTATAAATAATTTAGATGATATTATGCGCATTGCTGCAAATTCTTTTAAAAATAACCCAAATGCAGATGTTATGCGATTATTAGCTTTTAGAAATAAAACTATAGATAGCTTAAATGATTATGTAAGAACTTTAATTTATGAAGAAGAAAGTCAAAACTTAAAACAATTTATGCCTGGTGAATTAGTTATTTGTGAAGGTGGGTATGCTGCTAAAAAACAAATTGAAAATAATTTATATAATAAAGCTTCTAGGCCTTGTATATATAATAATCAAGTATTTAAAATTAATGGTTTTGTTAAATTAAAAAAAGGACCAGGTGATATTCCTTCTTTGATGCCTTTGTTAGAACCAAAAGTTGTATTAGCTAAAGATGAAAGAATATATGTTCTAGATAAAGAAGAAGGGGAAGAGTTGTATTTAGAAAAATTAAAAGAATTAAAAGAAGTAGCAAAAGAGCATCCTGAGCAATGGAAAAATTATTATAGTTTTAAAGAAAATTTCGCAGATTTAAGATACAATTATAGTTGTTCAGTGCATAAATCTCAAGGCAGTACATTTTTAGATGCTATTGTGTTTGAAAAAGATATATTATCAGTAACTAAAATTGATACTAAATTAAAATTACAATCTTTATATGTTGCTTGTACAAGAGCTAAAAGAAGAGTTTATATTTATAATAGTAAATATAAAGTAGATAATAGTAAGCTACCTAATTGGTTAAAAGAAGAATTAGAATTATGGTAAATAATTATATTTTAAAAAAGAAATCTTTATCAGACTATCAAGTTTTAAAAGAACCTGGTACTTATATAGTAAAAGTAAGTACTTGCTCTAAATTATATTTAAAAGATGATTATCCTCGTTATATAGTCAATTTAAAAGTAGCTACTAATGAAGGATTTGAAAAATGTTTAAAAATAATGGGTAATAAAGAAGAGATTTCTTTTTTTAAAGTATCTGATTATTTTTTAAGCGGAGTTATATGGGAAAAACAAATAGAGAATGAGTCTGATTTACCTGTTAAAAATGAAGAAGTTGTGGCAAACTTTGATTATGTAGATCAAGACTTAAAATGCGTTTCTATAAGTTTATTACCCAGAGAAAAATTAAATAAATTTCAATTAGACAATATTTGTCAAAGTAGGAAATTATTAAAAAATTTATTAAATGGAAAAAATTGATTACAAAAAAGAATTAGAAAAAATAAATGAGTTTTATAATAAAACTTATACTAACATTTATCCTTTTATTTGTAAAAATAGAGTTACTATTTTAAAATCAGGTATGTATAAAAAAATGAATGGCGAGTATTATGGTTTAAGTGCTATATATAATCAATATGAAAATAAACATACAGCTGTTCTAATTAATTATATATATGTGCCTGATGATATTTTAATAGTCCCTAATAATATAGAAATGACTGATAAAAAATGTCAACTTATTCAAAATTATGTAGATAAAGGGTTTAAAATAAAAGAAAGAGCGCCGGCTTTCCCTATGTTTAGTTTTGATAATGATACCCACGAATACAATATAGCTATTAATAATTTAAAAAATTTCAATTATGATACACTTAATAACTAATAGATTATATGATGCTACTAAATTTGAAGGCGTAGAAATATTAAATAATACAGATAAGTTTTTATCTTGGTGGGAATCTTATAAAGGTAAATTACAAGTTGATACAGAAACTAATATAGTAGTAGGCACTTATGGTTGGAAAGGACATTTAAAAGGAATTAATAAAACTTTTGTTGTGGATTTAGATGAAAAAAACAATAAAGTACCACAGAAAAGAGAATGTTATGTTGTACAAATAGGCGATGAAAGCGGTAAAAATCAATGGTTATTTGATATACCTGAATTAGAACAAAGACATTTAAATGCTATGTTACTGGTTTTAAAATCTAATAGAGAAAAGATTCTACATAATGCTCTTTTTGATTACACTACCATAAAATGGTGTTTTGGAATAGATATCAGTAATATTTTAGATACATTTTTAATGTCTCAAGTTATATACTCTGGTTTTGAAGTGGGTGAAGATTTACCTAAAGGATTTCATAGTTTAGTAGGTTGTGCTAAAAGATACTTAGATATAGATTTATCTAAAGCTGCTCAAACTACTTTTACTGGTAAATTATTAACACCTAAGCAAGTTACGTATGCTGCTATTGATGTTGCTATTTTAGGGGAATTATATAAAGCTTTAAATGAAGAAATAGAAAAATGGGAGTTATATAATACATTAGCTTTAGAACAATCAGTTTTAAGGTCTTACGGCGACTCTATGTGTGAAAATTTATATTTAGACACTAAAATGTGGACTAATACTATGATTAAACAAGAGGCTGAAGTAAAAAGAATATCTAAGGAGTTTTTTGATTTATTAAAAGAAAATTTACCTAAATTTAAAGAAGAAACTTTAAAGCAATTAGAAGATTTAAATGAAGATGATGATGAATCTGAAAAAACAAGAATTAAAAACAAATATATAACAATTTGTAATTTAATTGCAGACAAAGATTATTACGAGTTTAAATGGTCTTCTAGTAAAACTAAAAGTTTAATTATGAAGCATTTATATCCTGATTTACCTGAAGGGGCTAGTACTGTAAAACATTACAAAGATTTTTATCAAAATAACATAGACTTTGAAAATTATAAAGGTACTAGTTTAGAGTATATAAATCTTCTTTTAAATAGAGATTTCAAAAGCTTAGAAAATTATTTAATAAACAACCACAAAGATTTATTATTAAAATTAAAAATCTATACTCCTAAAGGTAAAGTGTTAATGAATTTAAATTCTTCTCAGCAAAAGTTAGCTCTTTTTCAATGCATAGATGATAGCATAGAAAGCACTAATAAAGAAATAATTTCTAAAATTGACCATCCTTTAGCCCATAAACTTAAAGAGTATAACAAAGCAGCTAAAATGGCTACATCTTACGGTCAAAATTTTTTAGAAGCTGTTAACCCCGATGGAATGTTTAGAATAAGCGGTTATAAGCAAATATTGGCTACTGGACGAAGTAGTATGGATAAAATGCAGTTGTTGCCTGGGACTAGTACTTACAGAAATCCTTTTGTTCCTAATAATCCTAAAACAGGAGTTAGAGATGATGGATATAAATGGGTAGTAGTAGGAGCTGACTACGCTAGTCAAGAGGCCGTTGTAGCAGCTACATTTTGTAAAGAAGAGTCTTTGTTAAAAGCTATAGAAGAAGGGTGTGATTTTCACAGCACTTGTGCTTCTTTAATGTTCCCAGAAGAATGGAAAAAATTAGGAGGTGACCCTAAACCAAAAAGCAAACCTGAAGATAAAACTTTACAAGATTTTAGAAATAAATCAAAAGCTGTGAGTTTTGGTTTATTTTATGGAAAAAGCGCTATAGGATTAGGGGAAAGTTTAAATATACCAGCAACAACTAAAGATTTAGTGGAAAATAATTTAAATAAAGCGGGTGAATATTTAGCTAAAAATCAAGATGCTTATAAAATTTATTGCTCTGAATACTACAAAGGTAAAGATTCTTTAACTTCACAACATACATTTTTCAAAAAAGAACATAAAGAGGGTAGATTTTTAGCTGATATTATTACTGCTGATGATTTAATAGATAGATTTTATAGTACTTTTCCAAATATTCATTCTTATTTAACTTCTTGTGCAGAAAATGCAGTTAGAGATAATTTCGCAAGAACTCCTGATGTATTTGGTAGAATTAGAAGATTTATTAAACCTGAGACTACTAGTGAAGAAGCAAGCATTAAAAGAGCTGCAATGAATTTACCTATTCAAGGTTCTAGCGCTAATATGACAAAGTATGCTATATGTTTAATTAAAAAACACATAGAAGATAATAATTTAAATAATAAATTAAAATTTGCTTTGCCTTTACATGATGAAATTAGATATTTATGTAGGGAAGATTTTGCAGAAGAAGGTTTGAAAATTATTATAGATAAAATGGAAGAATCTGCTGAAGTAATTTTAAAAAATAAATTATTAAAAGCAGAAGGCGAAATCACAGAAGTATGGGAAAAATGATTAAAGAATTAGAAAAAATAATAAAAACAGCTCAAGCTGTAAATATAAATATTACTCAATCTTTCTATTTGTGGTCTGTTAAAGAAAAAGTAAGTTTAAATTTTAATATTTCTAGAAATGATTTAAAATTTCTTATGGTTTTAGGGGTTATAAAAAATAATGAATTAACTGACTTAGGAGAAGATCTTTTAAATGAAATAGAAAAAATGTGCGATTCTTCCCTTAAAGTTAATGAAAAATTACCTAAATTAAATTCCCAAACCGCAGAACTTGTAAAAAGATTAGCTGTTCATTTTTTAAGTAACAGGCTAACTGATAAAGAAGTTGAAAGAATGTCTGGGTATGTAAAAAATAATTTACAAATTCCTTTTTATTTTATGTTTTTTGAAATGTTTCCTACTTCGGATTCAGTTAAAAATGGTCCTTGGGATAAACATTTTGGCACAACATGGGATAATGTAACTTTAAGGAGAATTACAGAAGGAACTATAAAAAAATTAAATCAAATTTGGAAAACTAAAGATTTTGGGATATTTTTATTAGGTACGCATATGTTTATTGAGCAATCATACAATGAAAACTCTAATAAATATTTTATAAAATCTATAGAAAATTATTTAAAAGAATATAAACACTGGTATGAGATAGCAGAAGATTCTTTAAGTCAAGGTAAATTAGATCATTTATTAAATAATAGCAATAAAAGCACAAGTAATACATTTATATTATGAGTTTATTTGAAGAGCACATTAAAGCACCTGTTCAATTTTTCCAAGCCAGAGGAAATTCAGGTATACCTACACCTTTAAAAAAATTTAGTAAAGTAACTAATAATATAGAAAGAGGTCAAAATATAATTATAGGTGGTAGAAGAAATTCTGGTAAAACTAGTTATATGGATTATAATTATTTTATTTCTGTTTTTAAATGGTGGATGGACCTTGAATATGAAGAAAGACCAAAAATAAAATTTTTTTATTTTAGTATGAAAAGAAGTATTAGAATAAAATTACAAAAATGGTTATGTCTTTATTTAAAATTAGAGTATAATACTATAATTGATATACCAACATTAAAAAATGGAGTAGGCAAGCTTTATGATTTAGATGATGAAGTTAAAGCTGAGATAATGTCAGCTTATGAGTTTTTTAATACTTTAGAAGACGGTCATTTACATTTAGATGGCGGAAAACAAACACCTAGTAATATATTTAATACAGTTGAAAAATACATGAAGAAAATTGGTTCTGTGGATACTCATGGAAATTATAGTTTAAATAACTCTCATTTGGGCCAATATACTTTTGTATTGATTGATAATATTGAATATTTGCAATCTGAATCAGATGGTTTTTCTATGATGACACCTGATATGTTAAAGAAAGTTATGTGTGATTATTTAGATACACTTAGTAAAGTTTATGGAACTACTAATATAGTATGTGTACCTACTACTTCTAATTATTCTAGATCAGCTAAAGATACAGAGCCAACTTATAAGGATATAGGTGTTTTTCATGACATAGCTGATTTAGGTATAGTAGTTTATAACCCTTACAATGAAAATAATTTAAAATATTGTGGGTATCCTATTGATTCTTTAGTTATAAAGGGTAAAAATAGATTTAGAACTGCTACTGCTGTAACTAATAAAGAAGGAGTTGAAAATCAAACTGTTGGATTGTTTTTTATAGGTGAATGTGGTTATTATGCTGAGTCCCCTCATCCAACTGATGTTATGGCATTTGAAGAAAAAATTGAACAATTAAAAACAATGATGTAAAATGAGTAAAAAAGAATTAGAAAAAGTAGATAACACTGTTTTAAGCGATTTAAAAACTAGAGAAGAATACGAAATATTAATAGAATCTGGTGCTTTACCATCTAGTATAGGAACGCCAGAAAAAGCTATGGCCATTATTCAAATGGGTAAAGAATTAGGTTTACCTGCTATTGTGGCTATGAATAATATTAATATGATACAAGGTAGAGCAGTAATTTCTTCTACCATGTTAGGTGCTATGCTAAAAGCTAGAAATATTGAATGGGTATGGACAAAAGACCATGCTGTAGAAGAAGTACAAGACTCTGAAGATATTAGAATTGTTACAGAAATTGAATTTGAATGGATTTCTAAAGTAACTAAGAAACCTAAGTCTACTACATTTTCTATAACTTGGGCTCAAATGGAAGTAGCGGGTTATACTGAAAAACAAAATTGGTCGAAGTATCCAAAAGAAATGATGAGAGCAAGATGTATGGCATACGCAGTTAGAGCGATTTTCCCAGAAGTATTAATGGGTATGTATACAGATTTAGAAATGTTAGATGCAAATGACATCAATAAAGATGTAAAATTATCACCAGAGGGGGATGTTTATGTTGATGATGCAGAAGAAATTATAGAGTAAGAAATAATAATTAAATAAAAATTTTAACCTTTAAAAATATAAAAATATGAGTTTATTAAATCAATTAATGAAAGAAAGCCGTAAATCTGAAATTGGTTATGGTATACATGAAAATTGTGTAATTTTAGAAGTATCTAATGACAAAAGAAAAACAAAAAACGGTGACTTAATGAAAAGAAATTCCTACACAAAAATAGGATTGTTAAATGAATCTGGAGAAGTAATAGGAGAAAAAGAAATCTCTTGGTTTGATTTAGATCCAACTAGTGAATATGTTTACGATAATTGGTTTTCTCAAATAGAACAAATGACTGCTATAGTTGATGCTGTAAGACCTAAAGATACAGACGATAAAGATCTTTGGGATTTAGCTTTTGATGCTATACTTGATGAAGAAGAGATTGGTCATTCTACTGATAGTATCAAAGAAGCATTAAGAGAAAAGAAAAAATGTGCTTCTTTTATGGAAATGATTAGCGATACTTATACAGAAATATTAACTCCTTTAGTTGGTCCTGAATCGCCTAGAATTAGATTTAAAGTTGTATATGACAATAATGGTAAATATTTACAACAACCTCGTTACGGTGAATTTGTTGAATCTATGGAGATTGATAAAGAAGAATCTAAACTTAAAATTACTAAATCAGAGTTAGAATATAAAGCTAAAGCAGATAATGTTACTACAACTCCTGCTGCCTCTTCAAAACCAAAAGTAAATATTTAAAATGGATCCTTTAGCAATAAGAACAGTACAACTTCGTAGTTTAAGGTGCACTAAAGAGCAAGCTACTGCAGAATTAACTAAGCATTTAGATTTAATCTCAAATAAGTATCCAGAGGGGTTGCCTTCTGATACTTATTTTGTTATACCTGGTTTTGAACATGTAACTAAAAACCAACCAATTATAAAGTTTAACCCAGCTGAAGGTGTGTGGGAAGTAAAATCAATAAATAAATTCGAATTAACAAAAAATAAATAATTATGCCATTTTTAAGAAAAATTTTAGCCGAAAGACCAGTAAGAACCCCATTAGAATTTGGAATTAATGAAAATGTGAGATTAATTTCTATCTCTAATGAAAAAAGAATGAGGGAAGGGGAAGTTATTAAAAAGAATACTCATATGACATTTGCTAAGTTCAATAGCAAAAATGAAGTTATTGCTACTTCAGAGTTCTCTTATATGAATTTAAACCCTGGTGCTGACTATACTTTTGATAATTTTGTAGACCAAGTAGCTCAAATGTCTGCTATTGTTAAAACAATAAACCCAGAATCAGAACCTATAGATCCAACTGAAGGTTTTACTTCTTTAGAAGAGATAAAAGAGGCTTTATCTTCTAAGAAAGGGTGCGACAAGTTTATTGAAGATATGTATTCTCAATTTGAAAAATCTTTAGAAGATTGTATAGGTAATGAGAGCCCTTTATTAAGAATAAAAGTAGTGACAGATTCAAAAACAGGTAAATGGCTTCAGTTACCTAAAGAGCCTAATATCTTAGAAAGAATGGAGCAAGAAAATACTAACCTTCATATTACAGCTTACGAGTTAAAGAATAAAAATAAAGCTATGGAGCCAACTGTCATTACTCCTGATACTAAAGGAGATGCTCCAGATGTAGCCGTTAAGAAAAAATCTGCTTTAAAAGGTTTATAATATGGGGTTTTTAAGAGATCTTTTAAAAAAAGAAACTCTTACTGAAAAACTCTTAAAATACACTGATGATTATGAAATCTATTGTGAATTAATAGGTTTAGAGCCAGAAATAGGGGAATGTATAAGTTCCCCTATCAGGGCTTCAGATGATTTTCCTTCTTTTGCTTTATATATACCTACAAGATTATTAGAGAGAGGTTATAATATAAGACCAGAAGAAATTTGGTTTAAAGATTTAGCTGATGGTAGATTTGGTGATATATTTAAATTTGTTAAATATTATGCTTTTCATCATTATGCTTTGGAATTAGATACTAAATTTGAAATTGTTAAATTTATTGATGAACAACTTAATCTCGGTATATTTAATAGTAGCGGTGAACAAGTAAGAGAAAGAATAGTTAGAGAATATGTGCCTAAAGTATCTAAAAATTTATATTATAAAACAAGAAAATTCACTAAAAAAGATAAAGAATATTGGGGACAATTTTATTTAGATACTGAAGATTTAAAGTATTTTAATGTTGGATCTGTTCAATATTTACTTGAAGAAGATGGCTCTGTACGTAAAGAATTTTATAAAAATAATTTAGCTTTTGTTTATAAGATTTGGGATAAAGAAAAATTATATCAACCAGAAGCCACTAAATCTATGAAATTTAGAAATACTTGCCCTGGTGATGATTTTATGTACTATCAAGGTTTCCCTCAATTAACAGGAGAACCTGATATTTTAATTATCACTAAGTCTATGAAAGATGTTATGGTGTTTTGGAAATTTTTTAATAAAATATTAGATATTCCTGTAGATGTTTTAGCTCCAGCAGCAGAAAGCATTAAACTATCTGATAAATTTGTAGATGTAGTAAAACAAAATTATAAAAAAATTATTTGTGTTTCTGATTTTGATTTAGCAGGTGTTAAATTTGCTAATCAATGTAAAAAACTAGGTTTTGAATATAAATTTGTAAGTACAGAAAGGGTGCTAATTAATGGTAAATATAAAGTTTTAGATAAAGATATATCGGATTATTTAATAAATCAAGGTTATGAAAAAACGTTAAAATTATTAGAAGAATGGAATTTAAGTCCAAAATTAAAACAAAAGAAGAAAAAATCAATTTTAGACTCAGTCTAAAAAATTTATTAGATTCTTTATCTAAATTATATTTTTTAGATGAAAAATTATTTTTAAAAACTTTAAAAGTTGCTCCTTACGGGGTTATGAAATTAATAAGAGACAGTGAATTTATAAAAAATACTGGAGATATAGTAGATCATTTAAAAGAATTAAATTTTTGTTATAAATCTGCTTTAAGAAATTCTAGAAAAAATGATTTTATAAAAGAATTTACTCTAAGGAATTTTCATGATTTACAAGAGTTTATAATGATTTTAAATAAATTATTATATTTAAATGATTTAAACCACAATGAATTTTTAAAAATATTCCCTTATTGTCCTAAAGCATACTGGGATAAAATAGATGACCTTAGAGAAACAAGTATAAAATATAAAAGAGATTCTTTAGATTTTATTGAGTGTTTAAAAAAATGTAAAAAAGTATCTTTTTTATACTCTGAGTCTATTAATTTTTATGATGAAAACGAAGAAATATGAATGTAAATGATTTAATGTACTACGGTAAAAGAGCACAGGGAAAATTAATTTTAGGTGTAAACAAATTAGCTAATGCTGTAAAAGTTACTTTAGGGCCCTATGGTAAAAATGTAATTTTAGGTAACCCAGAAGGTTTTCCTGTTATAACTAAAGATGGCGTGTCAGTAGCTAATTATATTAAATTAGCCGACCCTATTGAAAATATGTCCGCTCAATTATTAAAACAAGTAGCTAAGAAAACAGAAGAAAAAGTAGGAGATGGAACTACAACTTCTATAGTTTTAACTCAAGCTATAGTCAACAATGTCACAGAAATTAAAAACACAACTGAATACAGAAAATATTTAGAGCATTATAAAGATGTTGTATTTGATTTTTTAAAAGAAAACAAAAAATTAATAGATATAAATGATACAGATTTTCTAACTAAAGTAGCTTATACTTCTGCTAATGCAGACCAAGACATAGCTGATAAGGTAGTTAAAGCTGTTAAGTTTGTAGGTGTTGATGGTAAAATTAAAGTCCTTGAAACTGAAAACAAAGATACAAAGATTATTTTAGAAAATGGTTATAGGTTAGATAGAGGTTATTTAAGCTCTTATTTTATTAATAACCCTGAAACTGGTACTTGTGAGTTAAAAGATTGTTTTGTTTTATTGGTCAGAGAAAGAGTAGAAGATTTTAAATTGGTAGTTGAATTATTGAAATTAGCAAAAAATCAAGGTAAAGGTTTAGTAGTTATTGCCAAAGAATTTAGTGAAGATTTTCTAGCTAATTCAGCTAAGAATTTTAGCTCTTATGGTAATATTATTTTGCCTTTAACTATAGATTCTTTTGGCGATAGTATGGTTCACGCTATGGAAGATTTAGCTGTTTATTTAGACGCTGAAGTTTTAACAACAGCTCAAATTAAAAACAAGGAAGGAAGATTAGGTATATTAGATTCTATTTCTGTTTATAGTGATTATAGTATTATATCTTCTGAAAGTACTGCTTCTGAAGTTGTGAAGAGAGTTAAACAATTAAAAAATCTTTTATCTACTACAGAAAATAAATTCGATGTAGAAAGGTTAGAAGAGCGCATTGCTAAATTAACTTCAGGATTTGCTACTATTAAAGTAGGTGGTCAGACTAAAAGCGAAACTAAAGAAAGATTTGATAGATATGAAGATGCTGTAGGTGCTGTTTTATCTGCTGTAAAAGAAGGTTTTTTACCAGGCGGTGGTACTGCATTATTTAAAGCTTCTCATTATATTAGAACTGAATTTGAGACTTTAAACGAAGAAGAGAATTATGTACTGAACAACCTTATTAAAAGTTTACAAGCACCTTTTCATCAAATATTATCTAATGCTGATATAACTAACAAAAAAATTAAATCTAATAAATTCTTTATGGGTTATAGTTTAGAAGAAGATAAAGAAGTAGATTTTATGGAAGCAGGTATTATAGATCCTTTTTCTGTTACTACTGAAGCTTTAAGTAATGCTATCTCAATAGCTACAATGATTTTAACGACAGGTTGTGTAGTAGATAATACAGCTGTAGAAATAACAGATTAAAATGGAAGATAAAATAAATGAAATTTACAAACTAGCTAACGGAAATACTTCTTGTTTTATATTTTTAGATGATGAAGACCTTGATTTAGTTAAACAACTTAATAAAGAAGGTTATATAAATCATGTTAAAAATAGCAACAAAAGAGAAATGTACGTTATTACTATGAAATTAGTGGAAACTGTTGAAGGTGTTTTAGATGAAAAAGATATTAGGAAAAAGCAATTAAAATCTTTAGAAGAAGATAAAGAAGAAGCTAGAGCTAGAGAAGAAGAAGAATTAAAAAATAGAAAACCAGAATTATAATATGGATATGCCAAAAATTAGAGTAGTAGTTAAGAAAACTGTTTACGAAGAGGTTGAAATTGATTCTTATGATTGTATTGATAGATGTGACCACGGCATGAATGGAATTGTAAATTTAGTCGAGCACATTAAATCAAACCCAAGTAAATTTATTCATGAAGCTTTAAAAAAATGATGAAATAGGAAATATTTCTGAAGAAATAATAGAAGTAAAAGTTGATATTAAAGAAGATGAATAGTTTAGAACAAATTAAAGAATTAAATGAAAGATGAAAGAAAATATTTAGTAAGTAGTCATCATCATTGTTTATTTCCAGAAGAAAAATTATTAGCAAAGCAAGAACTTGGTACTGATGATGTATTATGTTTAATTGATTGTACTAATGAAGAGGGGAATTGGAAAGATGAGTTATGGAGTGAAGATGATGCTGATTTCCCCAAAAGGATCGGGGATTTTATGGAAGAAAAGTTTCTTATGGAAGATGGTATGATTATTAATTTAGTGTACTGGTTTATTGATGTACCTGAAATAGGTAGAGGGTTGCTTTTACAAGATGCAAGTCCAATAGGCTTTATCTTTCGAAGAGAAGATATTGAGAAATCTAAATTAAAATTTGAGTATGTCTGAAAATAAAAATTTAATTATGGATAGTTTAAAAGAAATTAAAGAAATGGCTGCCCCGGAAGGGGTGGTCCTATATACTCTAGATTCTAAAGATAGAGTTAGAGCTTGGGCTTGTTGGTCTTGTTATGTAGATGATGTTCCTGGTATTATGTATACTGATTGTATATTACCTGACGGCAAAATTAAAGAGCCAACTTTCAAGACTTCTAAAGAAAAGAATGTAGGAAAAGCCAATTACATTTCAGCTGAACAACAAGCAATTTTAATGGTAGATATGGAAAAAGGGAAAAAATTACGTAATAATTACTTTTATACTATAACTGAAGCTAAAAATAACAAACAATTTAAGCCAATGTTAGCTCATAAGTACGAAGATAAATTTTCTAAAATGGATTTTCCTGTTGCTTCTCAACCTAAATTAGATGGAGCAAGATGTAATGCTATGTTAGTTGAAGGTGAGGTTAAAATTTATAGTAGGTCATGTAAAGAATATGTAAGTTGCCCTCATATTTCAGAGGCTTTAACAGAATATTTAAGCAATAACCCGAGTATAATTTTAGATGGTGAACTATATAATCATGATTTAAAACATGATTTTGAACAAATTATGTCTTTAATTAGACAAACTAAACCTCAGACAAGAGATTTTGAAAGGTCAAAAGAACTAGTTCAATTCCATATTTACGATATATATGATAAAAATATGCCTGAATTATCTTTTGGAGGTAGATTTTTAACTATAAACTCATTAAAAATAAACAACGAAAGTATTAAATTTGTGCCGACTTATACTGCTAAAACTCAAGAAGATTTAGACTCTCTTTATCAATCTTATACAGAACAAGGTTATGAAGGCCAAATGGTTAGAAATTGGTATTCTTCTTATAAAGTAGATGGACGTAGCTCTGACTTACTTAAAAGAAAAGAATTTTATGATAATGAATTTGAAATTATAGAATTTGAAGAAGGTGAAGCTGCTTGGGCTGGTAAAGCTAAAAAAGTTTATGTAAAATTAGATAATGGTAATGTTTGTGGTTGTGGTATTAGGGGTTCTTTTGATTACTGCGAAGAATTATTTAAGAATAAAGATAAGTATGTAGGTAAATTAGCTACTGTCCGTTACTTCGAAGAAACTAAAGATGGTATGCTAAGATTCCCGGTTGTAATTGATTTAGATAGACATGATGTGTAAACAAGAAATAAATTACGATATATGAGATTAATTATTGAAGATGATTGTAAATTGTCATCTGATTTTAAAACTTGGATTGAAGAAAATGTAGAGCCTAGTTGGGTTACATATGAAGAAGACTCGGGTTTATATTCTATAAAATATATTCTTAATACTATAGAAGAACAAAGCACAATTAAGTTTTTTAGATTAGATTTCAATACATTAGAAGAATTAGAAGAACAAAGAGTAGATTATATTAAAATAAATTTTTAAAATTATGTTTATAACATTTGAAAACCAAAATAAAGAAAAAACTGTAGCACTTTTAAATCATTTAAAAGAGCAAAAAATAAATGCCTTAAAATTTAATCCAGGTAAAGATGCTGAAAAAGAGTTAAGTGATATTAATTATTTATTAAATAATTTAGATAAAGCTGGGATTTCTTACTTAGAAGTTTATGGACCCACTTGGAAAAATTATACACCAGATCATCTAAAAGAAGGAACTACTGAATATAAAAATAAAGAACATATTAATAATATATTAATAATAGATAATAATGGTAAACCTGTATTTTTAAATGATCGTGTGTTTGTTTATTTTGAAGCAGAAGGAGCTATAATTGCAAGAGTTGTAAGCAATCATAAAAACTCTATTAAATTAAAAGTCGGTGAAAATACTACTAAATTTATTAACAAAAAGCATGGTCATAGATTATGCAAGATAGATTAATATCTGAAAAAAGGTTCGCTATAAATAACAAAGTAGCGAACTTTTGTTTTAAAAATAATTTAGATTATAGGTCTGTTTGGCGTGTAATATATAATAATTATGAAGATAAATATAAAATACCAGTATCTACTTGGTATAAGATGGGGCATAAATCTAAATTAGATTTTTTAGTTGCCTATGAAAATTTATATTCTACTCTTACTAAATTAGAATTATTAATAAATGAATTAAATTAATGGAATTAAAAGAATTATTAAAATATATTGATATAATAGAAATCAATAAAGAAACAGATGTTAGTATATTAGAAAGTATAAACTTTAAAATTTTTGAAGATTACGGAGAAAAATTTACTTTAATTATAGGGCATCAACCGTCTTTTAAAGATGGAATTTTAAATACTGAAGATCCTTATTGGACAGATAATATAATGGAACCACTAAACATTAAAGTATTAGATTTGAATTTTAGCGGTACAAATTTATATGATGTTTTTGATGTAAAGATAGGTAAAAATAATTATGATATAGTTTTACAAGATGATAATGGTTTTGTTGTTGGTTATTCTAGTATTAATTTATATAACACAATACAAAAAGAAAGAAATGAAAATTAAAGAATATTGTTTGGGTTATATATTTAATGAAGATAAAACTAAAGTTTATTTATTGAATATAGATAAACCCGGCAAATTTGGTCATGGTTTAATAAATGGTTTAGGTGGTAAATTAGAACCAGGAGAAAGCTATTATAAAGCTATGGTTAGAGAATTTAGTGAAGAAGGTGGAACTGTTATTGATGATTGGTCTTATATAGGCGAGTATACAGGATATAAAAGCGAAATAGAGTCTTATTACAAAGTTTACACTTATGTCTCAATTATCAAAGAAAAAAATTTACCAGAATTTAAAGGTCCTGAAGGACTATGTAAATGGTATGAAATAAAAAATTTACCTAAAAATTTATCTAGTAACGTAGAAATGAGTTTGTATTTTGCTAAAAAATATTTTGAAAATACATCTTTTAAATTTAATATTTATAATGGAATATAACAGAAAAACATTTGGAGAGAAATTAATAGGAATTAATTACACTGATGATGTAGTGGAAAGACAAGAAGAAATTAAAGAGTTATTTGCTGATATATTGAATTTATTAAATAAAGAACAAAGAAAACAAAATTTATTAGAAATCCTTTAACAGCTAGTCTTTATAATTCATCTATATCTTCTATTATACAAACTCAAGCTTTGGTAGAAAAAACTTTAACGGCAAAAGAAAGCCTTGATTTAAATTTTTAAAAAATAAAAAAAAAATGAACGTAAAAGAATATTTAAAAACATTAACAGATTTTTCATTAACAGCAACAGAAGCTTATAAAAATTATTTAAATATGGGGTTCCCTGAAGTATCTACTTACCCTTATTTTAGAACTCAATATAATAAATATAATACTAGAGTAATTCAAGCAATAAATACAACACCCCAACCTGTAGAAGTTAAAACAGAAGAAATAGTAGAAGTTATTGAAGAACAAGGTAGAGTAATAAAAAATTATATGAATGGGGATTCTATCCCTGATGCTCCTTCTTTAATACCTACTGGTACTATGTTTGATGAGCTTATTTCAGATCGTATTACAAATGAAGAAGAAATGAAAGCTTATGAAGAAAAATACGGTGAAGAAATGCCTGAAGATAAAATAGAAATTGGTGGTTTTACTAGGAAATGTGTGGATATAACTGCAGGTAAAGCTGGTAGTGGAAAAACATATAGCAGATGTGTATTAGCAGCAAAAGCTAAAGTATTTATGAAACGTGAATACAACAAAGATATTAGAGTAGGTTTTATATCTGGTGAAATGCGTGAATCAGAATGGGCTAAAGAACTAAAGAAATGTTCTTTATTAAAAGAATTAGAAGTAGATTATATGCTTAATTATGTAGGTCAAAATAATTATGAATCTATTTTTTGGGAAGCTGTAGCTGATTATGATATTGTTATTATAGATTCATTTCCTGCTATTTTAGGTCATATCAGAATGTCCCCTAATGAAAAAAGACCAGAAAAAACTATCATTAATGATTTTATTAGAAAAATTTTACAAACAGTAGAAAGCAGTAATAATAATGTTCAATTAATCAATCAATGTAATAAAGACGGTAATTACAAAGGAGGAACAGAATTACCTCATATGCTTTCTTCTTTATCGTTTGTAGAAACTGAAGGACCTAAAAGATTTATGAGATTTGAGAAAAATCGTAATAATGGAAATGTTAATAGAAAAGCTTATTTTTCTAAAGATGAAAATACTGGTGATATTATATTTAATGAAGAAGCTTATAATTCAACTTATAAAAGCTCAGAAGATAATAAAACTAGTTTAAAAGAATTAATGGAAGAATTGTCTAATAAAACAAATAGATTTAATGAAGAATTAGAAGAAGAAATTAAATTAGACATTACAACTACATTAATAGATGAAGAAGAGTTACAAGAAAATGTAACAGAATAAAAAATTATTAACAAAAAAAAACAATTAAAAATGGCAAGATTTATTGAAGTATCGCAAGAAAATTATTTTAATTTTAAACAAGAAGTTTTAGAGGGTAAATTGATTAATAGAGTAGATATACCTGTTAGTAACTTAGAAATTGATAGCTTGTCTGCTATCTCCTTTAATGGTACAATTTTATCTTTAACTCCTTCAGCTCAGAAGGGGTTAATGAAATCTATGGGGGTGGCTAAAGCATTAATCGATGCTTTAAAATCAGCTTATAATGATACTAAATTATTAAACACAATTTTAAATCATATTAGAAACGCTAAAAAGAGCTCAAAAAATGTTACTTTAGTTTATAATAAAAAATTAAATATAATTACAGGAGTTTATCCATCAGCAAATAAATTTATTTCAGATAAACAATTTTTTGATATTATAGAATCTTTAATAGCTAAAGCGCCTAATTCTTATTTAAGAAATATTACTATGGCAGATAATGGTAATTTAAATGCCATTATAGGAGACCCTAGCTTAGAATTTCAATTTAATAAAGAGAAAGATGAAGTATTTACAGGTGGTATTACTGTTGAATTAACTCCAGGTAATCTCTCTAGTAGCTTTTTTACAGAAAGAAAAGTATGCAGTAATGGTATGACCACTAAAGATAGATTATGCACTAGATCTGTATCTGTAAATAAAGATGTACCTGAATTTTTACAAGCTATTTTATCAGCTGATTATCATTTAAATAACATTAAAGAGTTTAAAAATAGATTAAATAGATGTTATTTTACCACTGCTTCTTTAAGCGAAGTTCTAAATACTGAAAGAAGACTTAAATCTTTATTAGGGGAGCATTATGAAACACTATCTGATAATATGTCTATAGATTATTTAAAATCTGTTTTTGGGGATGAATATTTATTGGCGGTTAATAACCACAAATATTTAAAAACTAACATTTCTTTATGGGATCTTACTAATGAAGTAACAGCTATTTCTTCCCGTATAGAACAAAATAATTTGCTTATTAAAGAAAGAACGAACTTGGAATTACAAATATTAGGTGGTAATCTAATGTTTAAACAACCTGATTTAATTCCAGGAAATATCAAACAAATATTTTAATATGAAAAGAGTTTATCCTGTTGACGAAAAAGGAAAGAAAATATTAGACTTAAAATCTTGGAAAATAAATAATTACAATAAAATTTATTTTGATAGCAAATTTGAGTGGGAATGTTATAAAGTCTTAAAAGAAAATAATTTTAATGTAGACTTTCACCCAGAATCTTTGATGCTTATGGAAGGATTTTCTAGTTATTCTTTGACTCGTTCAAAAGGTAAAACTAAAATATTTAAATCAACTGTCAGACCCATTACTTACACTCCAGATTTTTGTATATATTGTAATAATGGGTCTAAGGTTTATATAGAAACAAAAGGGTTTTTTAGAGATGGGGCTAGAATAAGATTTAAGCTAGCCCAAGCTTCTTTACCAGAAAATGATTTTATATTTCTTATATTTGATAAACCTAGTGAAGGGGTTAAAAAATTAAAAGAGTTAGTAGAGATAATAAAAAATCAATTTGAAGGTTCTTCTTTAACAAATAAAGTAACTGAAAAAGAGCAAGAAAAATCTAGAAAAATTAATTTATAATTTATGGGAAAAATTTGGAAAAATTACCTTGAGTCTATAGACTTGAGTGGTAATTCTAGGGACTTATATGAAGCAATGTATGATATAGGTTCTTTATTTTTTGAATTATTTAAAGAATATAATAAAGAGAGTAAAAATAAAAACCTAATAAAAAATAATTTAGGTTTAATAATGTATAATATAGCTGTTACAGAAATAATTGAAGAATTACCTTATAGTAAATCTGCTTGTTTTTTATCTGAAGATTTTTTACAAATAGATATTGTAGGGGATATTGATATGAAACTAGAAGTTTTATTAATATCTTTAGATGTAAGTAAAATATTAACTGATTGGGCTGAAGCTTTATCTAAAATGAATTTTTCGTTATTACAATATAGTGTAAATAGAATATTTGAAATTTTATATGATATTGCGGTTATTGAAAATATAAACTTAAAGGATTGTTTAAAAATTGAAAATACTTTAACGGAAAAGACTGATGAAAATAAAAATGTAAAAAATATTAAAAATAAAATATTTGAATTAGAACCCTTTGAAAAATTATTTAAACAAACAAAAGAAGATATTAAATCTGAAAATAAACAGGAAATACTATTCGATATTTTAATGGATAGCATAGAAACAAAAAATAATACAATTAAAACTAATTATAAAGGTTTAAAAGTTAGAAAAGGTAGAAATATTTTTAAATATGAAACCGGAGATTTAGTAGTTGATTTTTTTAATGCTTCTAATTTTATAGCAAAAGAATTTGCTGAAGTAGATTACAGGTTTAATTATACTGCAAAGCTAAGAATGATTTTTAATTTAATTCAAAAAGAAATATTTTTTGGTTATATTAAAGACGGCAAATTAATACCTATAAATAATTTAGATAAATTAGGAAAGGACATCAAAGGAACTTCTACTAAGCTTTTGGATAGATCTTATAGACCTATTTTAATGACTAAGAAAATAAAAAGTTTAGATGATTTACTAGACCATGTTGCAAAAGCAAATAAAATTGTTAATGATAAAAATAAAAAATAATTATGGGATTATTAGAACCTAGGCAAGCTTATAAGCCTTTTGAATACAATTTGGATCCTTATGTACAAGGTATTAGAGGTACTTATTGGATACATGATGAAGTAGATTTTAGCGCTGATTTACACCAATTTAAAACAGAATTGAACGACACTGAAAGGTATATTATTGGTACTATTTTAAAAACATTTGCTCAAACAGAAGTACACGTAGCTGATGAATTTTGGTCTAAATTATATGAATATATGCCTAAACCAGAAGTGTTTAGGGTATGTTCTACATTTACAGAAAATGAAATGCGTCATGCTGATGCTTATGATAAATTAAATGAAATTTTAGGGTTACAAGATTATGCTACATTTTTACAAGATAAAGTAGCTTCCGAAAGATTGGAAAATTTAATGCGTATTAGAAAAGACCATAAAGGAAATCCTTCAGTTAGAGATATTTGTAGAACTTTAGCTGTATTTGGCGGGTTTACAGAGAATGTAAATTTATTTTCTCAATTTGCTATATTAAGATCTTTTAGCTCTAATGGTAAAAATTTACTTACTAATATAGCAGATATTATTGATTGGTCTCAACAAGACGAAAAAACTCACGCAGCTTGTGCTATATATTTATTTAATACTTTAGTTTCTGAAAACCCTGAAATATGGGATGATGAATTTAAAGCAGATATTTACGCAGCAGCTAAAGTTACATTTGATATTGAGATGCATTTGATAGATCAAATTTTTGCTAAAGGTGAATTAGATAATTTACCTAAAGAGGTTTTAATTAACTTTATGAAAGCAAGAATTAATCAATCATTAGAGTCTATGAATCTTAAACCAGTGTTTAATGTAGATGAAGAATTACTAAAACAAATTTCATGGTTTGAAGACAATTTTAGTGCGTTGAGCCACAAGGATTTCTTTGCAAAAAGACCAAGTGAGTACACTAAGAATATGGTGGTTTACGATAAAGATTCTGTAAAAGTAAATAAAGAAGATATCGCAAAATTAATAAATTAATGATGGAAGAAAACAGAAGGTATAAAGGAAAATGGGAACCCAGAGTAGATTACCCAGAATGGATGTTGGAACGTAGTTTAGTTACTCTTGAAGGTGGTTATCTTATTGAAGATGAAACTCCTAGACAAGCTATGTATCGTATTGCAAGAAAGGCAGGTGATATTTTAAAAATGCCTAATATTGTTGAACCTATTTTTCAAGCTATTTGGAAGGGTTGGATATGCCCTTCTTCTCCTGTATGGAGTAATTTCGGTGCGGCTAGAGGGTTACCTATTTCTTGTTTTAGTATAGAATTAGGAGATAGTATTTCTGAGATTTATGACGGTGTAGCTGAAATAGCTAAGATGTCACAAATGGGTGGTGGTACTGCGGCTTATGCTGGTAATCTTAGGGAACGTGGCGCTAAAGTCGCTAGTAGTGGCGGTGTAAGTAATGGATCTAAATCTTTTGCTATGCCTTTTGATACTACTATTAATATTGTTACACAAGGCAAAACTAGAAGAGGGTCTATGGCTTGGTATTTACCTTTCAACCATCCTGATTTTTATGAGCATTTACAAATTAAAGCTGTAGGTGACCCTGTACAAAACTTATTTCCTGGTGTATGTTTAGAAAAAGAAGATTACGATGCTATTTATGCTGGTGAAACATGGGCTTTGGAAAGATGGGCTACTATTATGAAATCAAGAAGTGCAACAGGATTGCCTTATATATTTGATACCCATAATGCTAATAACCATAGTTCTTGTCCTATATGGTACGGTGATAATACTGATATGCCTTTAAAAGCTAGTAACTTATGTACAGAAATTTTCTTACCTACTAATTTAGAAGAAAGTTTTGTATGTTGTTTATTATCTATGAATTTAGCTAAATGGGATGAGTGGAAAGATACTAAAGCAGTACGAGGAGCCATTTATTTATTAGAAGCTATTAACCAAGATTTTATTAACAAAACTGAAGGGATTAAAGAAATGCAACGTGCTCGTAAATTTGCTATAAAGCATAGAGCTCTTGGGTTAGGTGTACTTGGATGGCATACATATTTACAAAGCAAAAGACAACCCTTTACAGGTATTTATGCTACTTCTCAAACTCATGTTATTATGGGTAGCATTAAAGAAAAAGCAGAAAGAGCTTCTGAAAAGTTAGCTGAAAAGTTTGGTAATTGTGAAGTTGTAGAAGAGTACAATGTTAAAAATGGGACTGATTTTAAAAGAAGACACACAACATTATTAGCCATTGCCCCAACTACTTCTAATGCTACTATTGCAGGTGGCGTAAGCCCAGGCATTGAACCTATCATCTCTAATTATTATGTATTAGGTGGTGCTAAAGGTAATTTTACAGTACGTAACCCTGAATTAGAAAAATTACTAAAAGAAAAAAATATGGATAACACTGATGTTTGGTCCTCTATTCGAGATAATGAAGGATCTGTCCAACATTTAGAATTTCTTACACCTGAAGAAAAAGAAGACTTTTTAACTTTTGGTGAAATTAACCAATTTGAATTAGTAAAACAAGCAGCAGTTAGGCAACAGTACATAGATCAAGGTCAATCTTTAAATGTAAAGATTAAACCTGATACTGACCCTAAAGTAGTAAGTTCATTATATTTAATGGGTCATGAATTAGGTATTAAATCTTTTTATTACCAACGTTCAGAAAACGTTTTAAGGAAAGGTATTAGTGCTATGGATATGGAAGCTTGCGTAGCGTGCAGTGGGTAATAAATAAATTAATATGACTTGTGTATGGAATCCTTTAAATGAAGGGGAAGATCATATAAATGTTTATTCTAAATCAATTGTGCCCCTAGGTCGGGCACTTTCTAATTTTGCTCATTTCCCTTTTAAGCACCCTATATATGGTAAATTTGAATCAGTAGAAGGTTTTTATTATTGGTTATTAACTGGTAAAGAACATAAAGAATTAAAAAAAGTTTGGGGGTTAGAAGCTAAAAGATTAGGTCAAAGTTTAGAAGTAAAAACAAAAATAGACAAACAATTTAAAGAGCAAATAGCTTACGCAATAGGTTTAAAAATAATGCAACATAAATATATAATGGATTTATTAATGCATAGTACTTTACCTTTTGCCCACTATTATTATTTTGGGGAAATAGATAAAGACCCGGTAATAAGAGATCAATATAAAAACCACAAATACATGATTGATGCTATTGATTATGTAAGGGTGGAATTAAAAAAACAATATAATGTCAAACATAAAAGAAAATAAAATGGATACAATTAAATTAATTTACGATTATATTAAAACAAATAATTTAGAATATAAATCAGCTGGTGTAATTGCTAATGATATTATTGCAGAAAAAGTAGAAGGTTTATACCAATATTCTTTAGGTACATTAAAAAATTACATAAGTAAAGCTAAGAAGTATGAAAACCTAAATGAAGGTCCAATTTTAGTAAGATTAAATTTAAGTGATTGTTCTCCTGATTTAGTAGATTATATAGGTAATATTTCTAATGGAGTTCTTTTCCACGGATCCATTTTAGAAAAGGGATCAGAAGATTATAATGATTTAAGTACTTTACATAGAGTTAAATTTGATGAAATAGAACAAGAAGAAGATAAAACTAAAAATGTACGTATTTACTTAATAGGTGATAATACTGATTGTGATTTAAATATATTGGCAAGAGGTGAAGAAAAAACAATTTTTATTAATCAAAAAGAAGATCAACATCTTTATGATTTAATTCTTAATACTTTATCAACTTTAGATAAAGAAGATACTAAAATAGAAATTAATTTAATCTGTGCTTATCATACTCCGGCCACAAGTAATTATAACACTATGGAAGATACTGCTTTTATTTTATCTAATTTTTTAAATCAAAACAAAGAAGTAGAGTTTAATTTACTATTAAATAATCAAGACCCTAAATTAAAAGAATCATTTTCTAGTTTTAATTTCTCAAATGTGTGTGTTATAAATGAAGAAAATTGGGAAGAATATGAGGAAGATTTCTATTAATAATTTACCTGAAATTTTATTCTAAAATTAGCATATAATAGTATATTAATAATAATTTTAATAAGAAAATATGAAAAAAGAATTAAGAAAAGAATCAAAAGATTTTATCAGTAAAGAAGACTTAATTTTAACAGAAGAGTTAATGGCTTTATTTGAATCTATGATAGTTGATATTGAAAAATCCAATAGAGGAAATAAAGCAGCTGCTAGAAGATTCAGAGTTAAAGCTAATAAGCTAGAAAAAATTATTCTTCCAGATTTAAGGAAAATCACACCTAAAAAATAGTTTAACTAGCCCTCCTAATTAAAAAATTAGGGGGGTATTTTTATTTATTATGACAGAGAAAAAAGTAAGAAAAAACCCTATAAAATTTGACATAACTTTATCGGAAGAACAAAAAGAAGCTAAACGTAATATGTTTGTTAATACTTGTTCTATATTAGACGGAGAACCCGGAGCAAGTAAAACTTTTTTAGCTGTTAATGTCGCTTTAGATTTATTGTTTAGAAAAGAAATAGATAAGATTTATATGACAAGACCGCCATTAGAACTAAAACAATTTAATTTAGGGGCTTTACCAGGCGAATTATCTGAAAAAATATCTGAGTTTTCTTTACCTTTTTTTGATGCTATTAAAGCAAATTATAGTAATGATGCATCTAAAGTAAATAAAATAAATAAAATTATAGAAGAAAAACAAATAGAATTTTTAAGTTTAGCTCATATTAGAGGTAGAAATTTAGGTTCACAAAACAGCCCATGTGTAGTAATTGTAGACGAAGCTCAAAGTTGTGATGAAGATACTATGTATGCTATTCTAACTAGAGTGGGAGAAAATAGTAAAATATTTTTAACTTGTGATTTAAATCAAAATGACGCTAAACAAAATTCTGGTATGAAAAAATTATTAAATATAAAAGATGATATTTTAAGTACTTATTATGTAAAGTTGATAGACAACTATAGAAGTAAATTTGTACAAAGTATCAATAAAAATTGGTTTAAATAAAATATGAAAATATCAATACAAGGAGCAGAAAATTTAGAAAGTGGTAAACCTATTTTAAGGAGGTTGTTTTTTAAAGTGGACTGCGAAACTAATGGGGAAACTGTTACAGGTTATAACGTAGTTGATAAAAAAGAAAAAAGATTAGGTACTATATTAGAATTTCAAGATGGAATTTTTGTTTTAGTTGAGGATTTTATTAATTTAAAATTCACAGAAAAAGACCATGAGGAAAGGGCCCAAGAATTATTAAAAGCTTTAAAAGAAGCAAAATTAGAAATTACCGATAAAATTACTATAAAAAGCTTTGATGAAGAAACTGTAGAACTAACACTGTCTGGAGTAGATGCGCCTGTCGGTTATTATTGGTTGGGTAGTTTGTTCCAAACACCAGAAGATCAAATGCGCTATGAGGATTTTATAACTGACTCTATTATAACAAAAAGATTAGAAGATCATTGTAGAGTAAAAAATATAGAAGTTAAAGAAGACATTAAATCTTCATTGCATTTTAAAGACCCTTCTACTAAAGAAATCTTAGTACCTGAATATATTGTTAAACAATTTGAACAATATACTTTTTGTAATAATTTTTTATTAGGTTTTGAACCGGAAAGTGAAGAATTTAAATTAGGCAAGTTAATGAGGTTATCACCTAGATTTTGTGATTATATGTTTAAAGAAGCTTTAATAGCTCAAGAAACTGGGGAAGCAATGACTAACGATGAAATGTTTGAGTCAGAACTTAATAAAGCTTTAAAGCTTATAACTAAAAGTCCATATTTAATGGAATTATTTGAAAAAGATCTTATTATAGATTAATATAAAAGGGGAGAGCTTAATTGCTTTCCCCTATTTTTTTTGGCCAATGCTGTTTATTCAGTGTTGGCTATTTTTTTTTGTATTTAGTCGTCAGCAAATAATTTAGTTGCCCCAGTTAATTTAAGCGCAGAATTAGCTGCTTTTTCTCCTTCTCCTGTTGCAGAATAAACAATTACATCTTTAACTCTACCTAATACCCCTAAAGTATAAGATAAAGCTGCCAACGGGTTAGCTTTAATCATATCTTGAGAAGTAGTGAACATGTTTAAATCTCCTACACCTGCTAAAGCTATTTGACCAATTTTCTTCCCGTAACCTGATCCAAATATATCATCTTCATCATCCATAGCCATACCTATAACTAAAGTTAATATAGACATTAAAGCAGCATCTGTTGTAAATTTAATTAAATTTTCTTTCTGTCTGTCATTCATATTATTCCAAGACATGCCCTCAGCACTCATCTGTTTAAGCATAATACCGCCACTCTTTAAAATATAATTAAAAGTTTGTAATATACCTTCTACATCATCGTACTCAAATTTCCAATATCCGCCGTTAGGCATATCAGCGTCTTCCACCCATACGTCTTTACCTCTAGTTTTAGATTTAGATGTTCTAGTCCAATAATTTTCTTTTTTAGCTATATACCAAGACCTAAAAGTCATAAACATTCTACTCCATGCTGTAAGAGTACCATTTACTTTTGCATCATTATCAATAGAACCAAAAATACTAAGAGCGTAATTTTGCATATCTCCTAATTCATTTAAAGAAACAGGCGAAGTAGGATTTCCTTTTTCATCTAAAGTACCATCTGCAGCAGCATCCTCTAAAAATTTTTCATACCTAGCTAAAACTTTTAAATCTTCTTTACTAGTTAAATTTTTTCTTACCTCTCCTTTAGAATTAAATATAGCTTTAAATCTTTCATCTTTATGAGGTTCATATTTTATATTACCATTATTATCTAAAGATATTGCTTTTAATATGCCTTTATGTATCAACTCAGCATATATAACATCTGTTTTAAAAAATTTAAAAGGTACAGAATTTAAATAATGTAATACTTTAGATTGAAACCAACCATATTTAGAAGTTTCTAATTTATCTCTTTTTGTCCAGTTGGTAGGATCACCATTATATAAACCTAATTTTTCATTTAATTTAGCAACTAATCTTGGATTAGCAACAACAAAAGCTGAAGCTTTAGTAAATTCTCCCGGGTTAAACCTTTTATTTTTACCTAACATAGCTTGAGATAAAACTGAAGAAGTTACAGCATAAGTGTTAGTTGTGCCTTCTAATAGAAATTGTTTTGTTGAAGCACCAAAAGCTAAAGTAGAAGCTAATTTTTTAGTTTTATCTAAACCATCAGCCCAAGGCCCTTCTTGATATTGCTCGTTTTTAATTTTTAATTTTATAGCTTCTTGCATAAACTTTCTAGTATCTGCAGTAGCATTAAAATTTTCATTCTGGTCTAAATACAACATTGTACTGAGTGCGTTATAAACAGCCATTGTTTTATTGTGTTGATAAGCAGAAACACTTTTACTCATAACAGATAGTAATATTCTTTCTAAGTTAGTTTCTAAAACAGACCCAGTATCAGTTTGATTACCTTCAGCATCAATACCTAATAATTCTCTACGTGCTGTAGTGTTTTGCATTTCTCCTGTACCCACTTGATTAGCTACATCAGTCTTAATTATTTCATGTATATCCGGTAAGTTTTTATCTCCAACAGATTCACGAGTTCTTTTCAGTAAACTTTTTAAAGATAATTTAGCTTTTTCTTTAACTGTTTCTGCTTGAGTAATTTGATTTATTACAGAAGCTGGTATAGCAGGTATCATACCTTTAGGCCAAGTCTTACCTTCAGCCGCTGCTTTGTAGTCTGCTTCTTCCATAGTAAGAGAAAAAGCTTTAAGCATAGATTCATTAAAAAAGCTAATAAATGCTTTTTCTTCTTTAGAGTCTACTTCTGATTCATCTTTTAAGAAGTATAATTTATCTGGGTTATTTTTATCATATTCACCTGGAGCTACTTTCCATAAATTACTAAAAACACCAGTTATGTCATTATCTGTTACTTTAGTTAAAACAGAGTCAGAATTATAGTAAGCCATAAGATCACTCATAACTTTTTTCTTTTTAGCATTGAAATCAGCCATTATTTGATTAATAACCCTGTCTCTTTTTTGAGTTTCCCTGTCTAAAAATTTTACAGCTTCACTTTTTACAGAAGAATGTATTCTAAATTTATTAGTTAATTCATTTATACTTTTAGATTCAACGCCAGCCATAAAATGAACACCACTTAATTGTAAAATAAGTTCAGATAATATTCTATATTCTTTGTCTTCTCTAATTTTTTCTTCTGACCCACCATATTTAGCATGTAATACTTCATGTAAATTATTGTAAGTATTTATTAATGCATCTAATAAAGGGGCTCTTTTAGTCAAAGGATCTACTCTAAAATCTAAAATGCTTTGTTGTAATTTTTCTATATAACCCTTTTGAGCATTGAAAGTATAACCTTCATTGAATAATTCTTCTACGTATGTTAAAATATCTGTTTTAGTTTCCTCTGGTTTATTTAATAGTTTATCGTTTAAAACTTTTTCAAAATCAGAAGATAAAAGATTTTTACTAGCAAGTATATTTTTCATTACTTTTAAATGAGGAAATATAACTTTTGCGCTGGTTTTTGTGGGAGTAGAATCGTCCCCTTTTATAACCCCTGTAGAAAAAGTACCTATAGAGTCTATATATTTAGATTTTAATAATTCTAAACCTATAATACCAGCTCTTAAAAGTTGTAAGTTAGCTGAAGAGTAGGTTAAACTTTCTGCATCTCCACCTGCTATTTTTTTAAAAGTAATATCGTTAATATATTTTCTAAAAATATTTCTTTTATTATAACTAGATTCAATTTCAGGTTGTAGATATTCATTATCTGCGTTTATATTTATAATATGAGCTTCTCTAGTATGTTTATGTAAAGCTAAAATAATATTGGGATTGTAGTCTTCAAAACCTGTGATTTCCCTTAACTTAGTAAAATTATATTCCTCAGAAGATAAACCTTTAACTAAATTTTTAGCTTGTGTTTTTTCTTTATTGCTTCCTTTAAATTCTATTGTGTCTTGGTTATTAGCGTAACGTACAAATTTATTAGCTAAATCATCATTGTACTTTTCTAATTTTTTAAAATAATCCCTTAATTCTTCTTTTCTTTTTTCTCTGTTAGAAGATTTATAATAAGTTCTTTTACCTTTTTCTAATTTATTGAAAAAATAAGCCCTGCCATTATTTTCATCAATTCTATTAGCGTCTAATATATTGTTTATTTTGTTTTCTAAAGCTTGTCCTTTTAATACTCTGTCTAAAGACTCTCCTGTTAGCTCTTGAAGAGCTTCATTTGCATTATTAATTTTACCTGTTTGATAAACTTTTTTAGATGCTTCTTCTTCTATTCCTTTTTCTCTTAAAACAGCATTAATTTCTTTTTTTCTAGATTCTAAGTTAATGACTTTACTTAATTTAATATTTTGATATTTCCAACCTTCCCCAGTTATTTTATTAAAATCACCTTCTACATAAAGAACGGCCCTCTCTTTTACTTTATAACCTAATTCTTCTAACATCATTTGATATATAGAAGTTTGAATAGAAACTTGTTCAAATTTATTTTGATATAAATTACTTAAAGGACCCGACATTCTTTCGAACTCAGCAGTAAAATTTTTAGATTTACCTTCTTCTTTAGTTTTAGTATCGTAAATATAAGCTTCGTTTTTATCATTTATTATAACTAAATCAGCTCTACCTGAAATACCCATTCTTTCGCTAGTCATAGCAAATTCTGGTAATACTATTAATTTTTCTGGGTTAGGAAATTTCTTTTTGACAAATTTTAATAACCCATTTAAAAGTTCTTGACTTTGCTCTAAAATTTCTTGGTCATCAATAGCTTTAATAGTATCTGTTACAATAGAACCCCAATTGTAATCTCCGTTTTCATCTTTCTTTAAATCCCTAAAGTATTTAAAAAAAGTTTCAATTACTGCGTGGGATCTGTCACCTGCTTCAGCTTGGTATTTAAATTTATCTTTTATATTACTTACTAAATTTTCAAATTCAACTGGTTTTTCTTCTGCTAATTTTTCAGCTAATTTAAATAATTTAGGGTCTTTATCTATATTTATTCTATAGTTTTCTTTTCTGGGGTTATTTTCTTTACTATAACCTAGTTCAAATAAATCAGTTTTTTCATCCTTACTTATTTGTACTGCTAATTGATATATAGCCATTTTTTTAGCTGCTGCTTCATCATCAAAAGGTTTCATATAATCTTTAGTTAAAGAAGTAGCTCTGCTTGTAGTAAAAACGTCGCCGTTTGCAGTTACTTTTTCATATGATTGTCCATCTGATGTTAGCTTTATTTTCTCAGATTCTTCTTCTAACTCTTCTTGAGTTCTAAGTTTTTGAAATTTAGTTAAAGCAATTCCTTTATTTTTATTTAAATAAATCTCTAAAGCTTTATCATGGCCTAAATGCAGATTACTATAGTAATCCGCACTTAAGTTTCCATTTTCATCAAAGTATTTTAATTCACAAATCATATTATCTACAAATTTCTTTTATCCAACCGTACTCTTTAAATTTATCAGCTATTTGTTCTTCTGTTAAAGTAGGGTTGATAATTTTTCCTAAATTAGTTGCTGATAAAGGAGATAATTCTTTAAATATAGTTCCTTTACCTTTAAAAACATCATTACCTAATTCTTTAATTATATCATTTAAGCTCGATTTAGGGTTTAATTTTTTACTTAAACCTAGTAAAGGACCTAATTTTTCTGTAAAGAACTCTCTCATTAATTTGCTAATTTTACCCCAGAAATTCAGGTTAATTTCTTCTTCAGCTATTGACTGTAATTTAACACCAATTATAGAAGAAAATATTTCATTTGCTAAATCTTCAGGTGAATTTTCTAATTCTGGGTATTCTGTTAAAATATCTTCTTTTGCAGAAATTTCCTCTAAACTTTTCTTAATAATAGAATCATATAATATCTTATCAGTTTGTTTAATATTGCTTAAGAATACGTGACCTAATATTTCGTGTATAGGAGTATCTAAAGTAGCTGTGTCGATATTTATAAATACTTCTCCTTCATAAACAAAACCTTTAGAATTTTTTATACTTTTACTACCAGCAAATCTTTCATCTAATTCTAAATCTAAATTAGAAACAGTATTGATTTTCATCTCTAAAACAGAAGCTAGTTTATTTATTAATTTAGATATTACTACAGGAGATACTGACTTAGAAGCTAGATGCACATTTTCATTATCTGTGTAAATAACAGCTTTTTTCTGGTATCTAATTTCTGGGTTTTGAAATCCTCTTATAGCTATTGGGCTTTCTAAGTTCCATAACCCTGTTTTTTCATCTCTAGTGTATTTAGCTCTTGTGTCTTCTATCACATCATCTGATATAGCTATTCCGTTTTGTAAAGCAATTTCTAAACCACCATTTAAACGTATAGCAGATACTCTATCACCGGCTTTTATAATAGTTTCAGGTTGTATAACTGATAAATTAACTTGGTCATTTAAAGGTTTCCAACTTCTAGCCTCTGATATCCAAATATATTCCTTACCATCAACTCTATTTATAGCTTTAAAACTATTTTCTTCAGAGTTAACAATAAATATACCATTTTCTAAAAATCCATTAATTAACTTTAATCTACCAGCTTCCCCTTCTAAACCAGGTTCTGCGAGTATAAAACTTTCTTTTTCAGCGTTGAAATTTAGTTTAGTGTTTAAAGAAGATAATTTATTATCTTTAGCTTCATATAGATTACCGTCTCTATCTATAAATACAGTAGAACCTTCTTTTATCAATGGATAAACTTTATTTACTACTAAATCATTTTCTACTACATTATAAGCAGTTCCCGCTACAACAGAATTTAAATTTTTAGGTAAATCTTCCTCTACTCTAAAAAATAAAGCTTTAGACATAGGGGTCCCAGTAAATCTAGCTAATCCTATAAATTTTCTATTTTCTCTAATATTTTTTGTTATATCATCTTCAGTTAACGTTAAATTAATATCATTAAACATATCTATAACTAACTTTCTTTTTATATCATACAAAGCAGTTTGAAACTCTTGTTTATTAGATTTTTCATCAAATTCATAAGATAAAATTTCATCCCCTACACTCGCATAAACTGTATTTGTAAATCTATCTATTGATAAAATATTTTTATTTTTAAGTTGATCTACAAAAGGTTTGTTAATTGAAGTAAGTATTGCTTCAAGTTTATCCCCAAAAAATTCTATAGGTTTTTCTATTTGACCTTCATTTAAATCATAGACAGGTTTAGAATCACCCATAGGAAATAAATCATTAATGTTAGTTAAATAAACTTCTTTATTTATTGTAAAACCATTTACATTATTTCTAGCGAAAAAGTTATTAACAAGCAACGAAGATAATTTACCTTTTTTATAAACTTTATTAACACCTAAAGTAGTTGCTAAATAGTATAAATCTTGATTAGTTGTATTTTTTGATTCTTCAATAAGTTTTATAGTGCTAGCATTTAAATTTGGATCATTTAACATTTCTCTGTAAGCTCTCGATCTTTCATATTCTTTTCTATTATTATTTAATAAATCAGAATATATATTGTTTTCTGGATCTACTTTAGCTGTAAAAATATCTTTTAAATAAATATTAGTTATAGTTCTACTTCTAGCCATTGCTAAAGACCCAACATCAGAAATATCTTTCATTCTCAAAGAATCATCAAATACTTTATCTAATAGTTCTAAATAATATTGATTGAATTCTTCGTCTTTTCTAGACTCTGTTACTAAAAGATCAAACTCTTCTAAAGTATTAACTTTTTCAATCTTATTAGTTTCAATTAAAGCTTTAGCCCCGATATACCTAGAAATATATCTTTGTTCTTCAGTAATCAAATCACTTCTTAACTCATTAGAAAATAAAGAATCTTCAGATTTAACAATGTTGTAATCGTTAAATAAGTTTTTAATTAAGTTATTATCTACAATATCTTTCCAACCTTTTAGTGTACTAGGGTTAATATCTAATTCATAAGAATAATTGTTTTTAATATTTTGTTCTCTTAATAAAACTTCCATTTCTGGTTTACCTTCAGTATTAGAACCTTTAAAATCTAATTTTCTATATCTATTTCCATAAAGTTTAATTCTCTCAGAATTTTTTGGAGTATAAGGTTCTGTAACTTGTGATTTATGTCTGTATAAATTATCTTCAACTTTTACATAATCTCTGCTATATAAAATATATTCTTTAGTTAATTCATCTAAACCAGTATCATCTCCTATTATTAAATCAGCATTTAAAGTTGTTATATGATCTAATAAACGTTTAGCTTTTTGATTAAAAGAAGATATTATTTCTTCTGGTTTTAAACCATCAGTTAAATTAGTTCCGTAAAAATGAATTGCATCTCCTGAATTATAATCTAAAGACAATTGAGAACCTAAAACATTTTTTAATCTTTCTAATCTAGCTGTAGAATAAACAGGTGAATCTGCTTCATTAGCAGCACTTAATTGAGATTTTAAATCTAAACCTATTGAAACAGTTGCTTTAGAAGCTAAACCTTCAAAATTACTAGGTATATCACCCGCGTCAATATCACCTCTTTCTATAGCTGCTCTTAATAATTTATCAAAAGTACCTTTTTCTACTTTGTTGGTTTTAGGTCTAGATCCAGGAGCAGGAGTTAAACTTAAAATAAAATAAGCATCTGTAGGTTCTATATTGTAAGTTTCTTTAATGTATTGGTTAGCATTAATATCATCTGTTAATCCCATAGGGAATATTAAATCTTTTTCACTGAAACCTTTTGCTCCATAAGAAGCTTCAATTATAGATGCTACATAATCTTTACCGTCTATATTTAAAATTACTTTATCTTCTTTAGAAAAGTTTAATTTATTTTTATACTCTTCAGAAATAGGTAATCTGTATTGATTTTCTAATAAACCTTCAAATTTACCCTCTGGTTTATATTCATATCTAGAGTAATATAACCAATCATTATTAATAAACTCTTCATTTAAGATTTCTGTTAAAATTACAGCAGTAGAACTATTATAAGCATTTTCATTAGGGTTAGAGCCAAAAAATTTATTTTGAGCGTTTAAAGCTATAGATTGGTCGTATAATGATTTAGTACCAACTCTCCTAGCAAATTGCTCAAAATCTTTTCTGTTTTCAGCTACCCAATCTTTCCATACTTCTTTATAGCTTTTAGTAGAAACTCTGTATACATCTATTATAGTTCTACCATCTTTGAACTTAAAGTTATTATCCAAATAAGTAACGTCTATTATATTATCTTCTGTTATATCTTCTACGATAGTATAAGGTATTGTTCTGTTTATAGATCTTCTACTAAATCCACCTTTTTCTTCATTTAAATAATTAGCCCCAGGACCTGTAACCACAAAGTTAGAAGGCCAAGACACAGGATTGATTTTATAGATAGCATGAGAAATAGTTTTCCAAACTTTTTCATTTGCTAAGTTACCTATAAATCTATCTTGTAAAGAACCGTTTAAATCTAAAAAGAATGTTTTCGACGGGTTATTTTTTGCTTCTCTTAAAATACTCTCAAATCTCTTTCTCACACCGCCTTCTAAACTTATATCGTAATTATTATCTTTTTCTGTTATAATCGGTAATACAAAAGTATTGTCTTCTGGTTTAAAACCTCTTGGTTTGCTAATTATTTTATTTTCTAGATTAATATCAGAAATTAAAATTTGAACATTATTAGGACCTTCAGTATAAGGACTATTGCCTATTTTAACATCCACCACATTAAAGTCAACAGGATTAGTCAATTTATTTATCTTAGCCTCTATATCTTTTAATAAATTTTCGTAACCTTGATTAACTATTAATAGTTCATCAAATAATGCTTTTTCTTCTGGTGTAAAATCTAAGTTACCATTTTTACCAAAGAATAAAAATAAAGGATAAGAATCTACATCTACAAACTTAGAAGCTGTCTCTGGATCTTTATATCTTAAAGCACTATAAACAGGGTAAACTTCATTTAAGTATTTTTCTTCTAATTGCTTTTCTAAAACTTTAATTTCTTTCTTTTCAGTAATATTTAAATTTCTTCTTTCAAAATATTCTTCTGAAGTATAGTGAGCTTGAGGTATGATGTATAAATTACCATTAATATTTATTTTTAAATCGTTTATGATTTTATAACCTTCAAAATCACCATATTCTTTTCTTAAAGATTCTTCTGGAAATATTGCAATAAATACTTCTTTATTGTCTATTTCAGTAGAAATAGATATTGTACCGTCTTGCTTTTCTTTTATAATTGTGTTAGAATCTTTTAATTCTATAAAATCTAAAGAAGTATATCCATCTCTTGTAGCTGGTATTCTAACACCATTTATAGAAACTTCTTCAGTAAATTCTTCTTGGCTAACTTCTAAAGTATTTAAAACTTCAGCCCCTGAATTAATTGTATTATTTATTTTTTCATTTACTTCAGTCCCAGGAATTATTAAATCTGTGGATTTAAAAGGTAATCCAGCTGGTTTATTTTGTAATAATTTAAAATTACTAGTAGCTCTTAAAACACTATCTACACCATTTATATTATACTCATTTATTAAATTTTCTCCTATAAATAAATCATTGTTTTTTAATTTTGGTATCCTAGAATTTACAAAATCACCAGTTTCACTATCATATTTAAACCAACTTTGTAGTCTTGGGTTGAATACAAAAAAGTCTTTACCACTTCTTTTAGCGGCTTGCATAGGAGCAAAAGATTCTCCGTAAGCTCTAAATCTAGTTTCTTTAGATAATGTGCTTTCTTTAAATAATATATCTAAAATATTATTTATGTTATCAATGGTTTTAGATTCTGAATAGTCTAATTTATTTTTTAGTTCTTCTACAGCTTCTTCTTTACTGTAATATTTACTTTTAATTTCAACTAATAAACTAGTTAAATAATCAATACTCGTTTCATCTTCTAAAAACTCATTATTTAAAGTTTTTTGTATTTCTGTAACAGCTTCATTTTTTATTAAACTAACTGGAGACGCATTTAAAACTTTTTTCACAAAATCTTTTTGGTCTTTATTTAATTTCTTTGCTTCTTTTCTTGCTTTAGATTCAAAATCAGTAACCATTAATATATTACTAACTTCTGGGTTTAAAACAGCTGAAATAGAAATTTTTTCACTATTACTAAGCGCATAATCTAACTCTTTAATTCCTAATATTTCCTTATCTTTTTGTAAATCTTCTTCTACTGTTTTGTATACTTCATCTATATGATTAAAATAAGAAACATTTTCTAAACCGTATTCTTTTAATTTAGCAGCTACACTGGCAGATTTGCCTAGTTCCATTAGAGAAACTTTTTCTCCAGTTAAATTAGCTTGTACTGGTTTATTTTTTAATAAGTTATACTCTACATAAGAGTTAGTAGATCTTTCTATAATATTATAAGGTGTTACTTCATATAAAGAATGGTTGCTGTCTTTATCAAAATAAGCATCTAAATTTCTGTAACTTATATTAGATCCTTTTGACTCTATAGCTAAAATATCAGCTAAAGCTTTTTTATTAGCTTTAGTGTATTTATTTTTTACTAAACCGTTGTTTTTTATTGAATAAATTTTACCTTCGTAGCTAAATAAATCGCTTTCTCCTTCTTGTATTTTTAAGTCTTTACTTGTTACAAAAGAATTAGTTTTATTGTCTTTGATTCTGTTTAAACTAACTCTAGATATACCAAAGCTATTTAATGATTTAACTGGTTTTTCTAACAAAGGTTTTTTTAATCTGTATTCTAATATATGGGCATATCTATTAGAATCATTTGATAGTTTTCTGCTTTCTGAGTTGTTTCTTAAGTTAGAAAATATCGTTTTGTTGCTCTTATTATGTTTACCTTTATATATAATCTCGGCTTCAACTCCTTTAACAAAAATAGACCCTAAAACTTCTCCCAAAGAATATTTATCTTCATTTTCTGAAGTTAATGTCAATGCTTTGTATAAAGGACCCTTTTTAATTTTTTCTAATTCATTAGTAGTTAAAGCTGTATTAATTTTATCGCCTCTTTTTGATTCCATTAAAACTTTATCTACTTCCAGTAAAGGCCCAAAATTCTTACCAGAAAATAACATATCTGGGTTAAATCTTTGGATATCTTTAGTTTCTAAATATAACACTTCTGCGTTGTCAAATTCTACTCTGTATTTTTTATTAAAGCTTACTACTCGGCCTATCGTACCAGATTCATCCACTACAACATCGTAACCAAATTGAAAACCTGAACCTTCTAAATTGTTTTTTATATTTTTAAAAGCAGAATTAAAAGGTATTGCTCTAGAAGAAACAGCTTGAGTAACAGGTATATATTCTTTTTCGTCTCTTAAAACATATATTTGACCTGTTTCAGCAGACTTAAATACTTGATGTTCAAATTTACCCTTTTTCTTTTTAGGCATTGTTTGTTTATTATCATACAAAAACCCATTAGTTTTTTGTATCATGTCAGATTGGTCAAAACCATCTACTACTTCACCATCTTCCCCATATACAACTTCAGATTTTGGAGCAGTGCTTATAGTTTTAATAGATTTTGGGGTTAATAATTCTTTTGCTATACTGCTTAAATTGTCTATAGAATCAAATAATGTTTTATTTTTTTGTGTTTCATTTAAAAAATTTACATACTCTGAGTTGGCTTTAGTATTTTTAACATCATATAAAGAAGCAAAATTATAACTTCTTTTCGCTCCTTTATCGATTATCAATGAATATAAATATAAAGCATTATGTAGTTCTTCATATTTAGTACCCATTTTTAAAAGTTTATTTAAAGAATTTTTTCTAATTACTTTTTCACCTGGTTCTAATGAATCTAAATTATCTGATTGTAAATAAGAAATAGTTTTAGTACCTTCCTTAGCAATATCTAATTTTAATCTTTGTATAAAAATGTTATTGCTTAATGCTGGGTCTTTTTGTATTTTGTTAACAATTAAGTCAGGCATAGCTAAAATAAACTGCTCCCTACCTTCCGGAGTTGTTAAATCATAAACATTCCCATAAACTTTAGCTTTTTTATCATATTTCTTTAAAAAAGAATCTATAGTTAATGCGTAAACTAATGAATTAATTTCATTATAATCGGATTTTTCTCTAGGTAAATTTGTTCTAAAACCTGTAATTATTTTTTCTATAGCATTTCCATTAAATACAGAAGCTCTATCTAATTTAGTACCGTAAAGCATACCTCTAACTTGAGCCATAAATGAGGGAGTATTGGCCATTATAAAGAAAGGATTTATACCAATCTTGTTAGGCTCATAACTATCTATTACTTTTTGTATTGCTGCTTCATCCTTATCAATAACTGCATTAAAAAAGTCTTCCACATATTCTTTGTTTGTCTCTAAAGTATTTGCTATTTTTTGAATAAAGTTATGAACTTCAAATCTACCATTAGGTGTACCACCATTTATAGATAAAAATTGAGATAAAGATTTCATTTCTTTACCTAACTTGTTTATTTCTAATAATTGTCTAGCACCGTCAGATAAATAAGAAGATAAAGCTGTTTTTAATCTTTGTTCTTTATCTTCTATGTCTTTTATTTTAGAAATTAATTCTGCTTCAACAATTTTATCGTATTCTGCTTCATTATTTATAGCTAATTTAGTTTTATTGATTAAGTTAACTATATTTTGATTAGCTCTATCTTCTTTTGTAGAATCTAAATATCTACCTAAAACTACTAATTTACCTGGCTTAAGCATTAATTTATCAACAGATTCAACTGGTATATATTCTATTTTATTTAACTGAGAATAAGATTTTACAAAAGCTTTCTCATTATTATCTAAACCACCGTCTTTGTAAATAATAGATGTAGCATTTTCTAAAGATTTCATTAAAGAAATAATTTGATCTTCAGGCATACCTTTTTTAACTATACCTAATTGCATAGCTTTATCTACATAATTATTAGTATCTTTTGAATCTTCTACTATTGTAGTTATACCAAAATCTGTGTTTAACTCTCTATTACTGTGCAAAGAAACATTATTAATGTCAGCATTAATATTAGCTTTAATTAATCTAGCAGAAGGAACATCTGGTTTAAAATTTTTCTTAGCCGCATCTAAAGCTTGTTTTTTAACTTTAATATTATTTAACATATAAGTCGATCTGTTCGACCAATCTTCTTTTAATACTGAGTCTAAAGAAGAGTAAAAACCAGAAGGATTTAAAACGATATCATTTTTATCATTTACCTTTTTAATTATATCTTTTACTTCTTTTGTTTTAAACAAATCTAAAACATGTTTCATTGGTATACCAGCAATAATAGCTGCTGAAATACTAGAAGAAGTAACAGAGTCAGCTCCAATTCTAGCTAAAATCAATTCTTTAGCATTATCTGTTGCTGCTGATAATAATTGAGATAAATCTCTCCAAGCATCTTTAAATCTATTGACATTTGTTCTCCATTTTGAAATACCAGAAATATCCCTAGAAATAATAGGCTCTCCATCACCGTCATATATAACTATAGCATTATAGTCACCTTCAAATTTTTCGTCATAATATTCTTTAAATATTTTCTCTACTTCTTTATCTTTTTTACCGTACTGTTTAATATCAACACCTATAGCATCTAAATGAGAAGAAAATTTATTTTCTATATTTAAATTATCTAAAGTTGCTTGATAAACGGAAGCGTAAACTTTCAAACCTGTAGCAAAAATACCAATACCATCTTTACCAAGAGCATTGATACGCTCTAAAGCATAAATAGAAGCTGCGCTATAAGGACTGATACGGTTAGAGTTAGTTACTGTTTCCCCTTCTTCTGTTTCACCAATAGTCCACTCTTCTTCTATGATAGATTTTAATTCATCCATACTCATAGGAGTAGAAGCTTCTATAGCATTTTTAGGGTCAGAATAGACTTCTATTAATTTAGAGATAATAAAGTTTTTAGTCCCTTCTCTAAACTTAATCATTTCTTTTTTCCTTAAAGCTAATAGTTTTTCTTTAGCTTTTTCACCAGTAATATTTGCAAAATTTAATTTTGCTTCAAATTCTGCTAATTTAGTTAAAAGTAAATCATTATAAATTTTAATGTCTATTTTACCTTCTTCATTTAAATAATCTTTAAAAGAATAAAATATACCATTTTCATCTATACTATAAACTAATGCATGTACTTTATCAATATCGTGGTCAGCTCCTGTCACGGTCAACATTTCTATTGGAGCATAAATAGCATTTCTATTAGAAAATACAAAGTTTTTAATTTGTGCAGGAGCGCCAGACTGTTTACTTTGCCCCGGTACACGGGCAATAAATGCCTCTAAAGATTGTGGAAATATATAAGCTTTTCTTTTAGCTAGTTCTGCTACATAGTTAGATCTTTCTTGCTCTATAATATTATTTATAGAATTTAAAGCTTCAGAGGTTAAATTTAAATCAGCGATACCAGATTTAGTATATTCTTCAAATATAGGCTGTATAACTTTAATAATATTCTCTATACCTGCAGCTTCTGATCCATTAGTATTAAGTAATCTAGATTTATAGCTTTCTAAAACATTACCTAATTTTTCTGTGTTTAATTCATCGTAAGTTTTAAATTTTTTATTTAATTTATATTTATTTTCATTTTCTTCTATACGATCAGTAAAAAATTCTACCATAGAATCTATTTCACTACCGTATACAGATATAGCACCTTTAGTTCCCTCAGCAACTTCTTCTCCATCTTTAACATAAAAAACACCGTTTTCCTGAGTGTACCCCATGATATCAGTTATACTTACATCTCTAAAGGAATTTGTTTCTTCATCATAAATTTGTAAAGGTTGAGCTCCTTCTGAAGGACTTTCATTATCTTCTTCATTTTCGTATAAATCAAAAGATTGCATGTGTAAAGAAGGGGCTACTATTTCTGCTTTCAATGTATCCCATTTTCCATTAGATAATAAATCTTGAAGATCGCTCATTGCTTTAGCTTTTTTCTCTAACAATAATTCCATCTCTTCATCAGAAGCCGTTTTTTGAACGCTTTTTATTTCATCGGATATTGCCAATAAAGCTATATACTCTTCACTTTTATTGATAGATTCTTTAGTTTCTTTATGAATATAGTTCATCCATTTAAGATCTTCAGCTTGTTCTTCATCTATAATATAAGCTTTTAAAGTATTATTCTTTAAATCTTCTTCTGTTTTTATTCTTAATTTAACATTAGCTGCTCTTTCTGGTTTTTCGTTAAAAATAACAAAATCGCTTTCGGCTATTCTGTCTAAATCTTCCAAAGTAGAAATTCTAGTGTAAGCCAGATTTACTGCTTTAATATATTCATCTCTACTAACCCTTTTATTAGTCCCAGGTATAGTATATAATTTGATAAAACCCTTAGAAGGAGAAACAACTAATTCTTGTCCTTTAAACTTTAATTGATTAGTTTCTTTATTAATTACAGATTGTATAGCTGAATGAACAACAGAAGATAATTGCATAGTATTTAAACCGTTTACTTCTGGTTTAACCAATTCATTTAAGTGAAAAGAATCTCTACTATTAATGGCCTTTGCAGTAAGCTCTCTTATATATTCTTCTGTAGCTGTTCCTTGTAATTCATCATTTAAAATACCATGATTTGTTAAATGTTTTTTGTATTCTCTTTCTTCTTCTTCTGTGTGTATATTTTTATCTACTAAATATTTTAAACGATTGTATTCCCCTTCTTTTAAAGAACCTAATTTATTAGATAATAGTTTAGATCTCAATTGTTCTCTAGCAATATCTTTAATATTAGTTTCTAAGTTATCTATACCTAAATTTGACAAAGCTTCTAAAGAAGAATAAATTTGTTTCATTTCTTCTAAACTATAACCCTCAAAATTACCTGCAGATAATAATTGAGTCATCATAGATTTTCCGCCTTCATCTCCTGAAGTATCTACACTATGGTCAGCATTTAAAATAATACCATGGTACTTGTTATCTAATTCTGTGTATATCAAAGGAGTAGTTGTATCTTTCCAAATATTGTAAGAGTTAAAACCTCTGTTACCCATTTTTTCTCCAGATTCAAAACCAATTTTTTCTACGTAAGAATCTCTATAAGAATATTTACCCTCAGAGTCTTGAGCTGTACTTAATAAACTTAAAATTTGGTCCCAAGCGTATTCATTATCAAAACCACCGTAAGAAAGCCAAAGTTCATACATATTATTTGCACCATTCAAAGGCTCTTTAAACTCAATAGCGGTGTTCATTTTTTTAAATAAACGCTGTAAGGCAGGTGATTTCTTTAACATTTCATTAGTAAATACATTAAAAGAAGCTTTCTTTTGCCCTATTAAAGACCCAGTTTCAGGATCATAATATAAAGAAATATCTTTAATAGCACCGCCTTTAGAAGAAAAACCAGAGTTTTCATTACCCAATGATTCGTTTAAGCGTTTAGTATATAAAGGATGAACTAACATAGCAGCATCATAACTTTCCTGGCCCATACTACTGCTTAAGTCCCCTAATAATTGCACTAAATCTTTCTCGTCTTCTACAAGAACTGCTTTAGTAGTGGTTCCTAATTCTTTACCTGCAGTAGAATCATTTATAAGTTTTGGTTTCTGCTGCCCAGAAGTAACCATAGCCAAACGTTTAGATTGGTCAATTACGGCTTTAGATAAAGCATTTTGTATTCTATCTAATTTTAAAATTTCATTTATTTCCTCTTCTTTATGACCTTTATCTAAAAGAACCTCTCTTTTTTTAGCCTCACTTCCCTCGTTTATTTCTATATCGCCTTTATATTGGTATATATGCCCACCCACAATATTCAAAGCATTTCTACTCATTAAAGTAGATTCTTGCCAGTAAGATTTTAGCATACGGTAAAAAGTTGCTTTAAGATCAGGGTTTTGAGTTCCTTGAAAATGTTGAGTCATAATAGACCTTTCTAAAGAATTTAAATTACTTAAAGAAAGTTCTTGTGTTATTTCAGCTATAAAATTATTATATTCTTTCTTCATAAAATCTAAAGCCTTGGCTTCATCATTCCAAATAGAAACCATCTCTAAAAACAAAGAATTTAATTTGGCATCTTTAGATTTAGGATTATACATGAATCTAGAAAATAATATCTTTGATTTTTTAACTAAAGAAGTAGGTATAGGGTTATTTTCTAAAAATAATTCTAGAGAATAAATATCTACTATAAATTCAGCAGCTGAATCAGTTAACACTTTTGGTAAATCACCTTTTTCACCCCACTCTTTGAATTGCTTTAGCCAGCCATTAGTTATTTTTTCAGCTAAATTATTATGGTATTGTTGTTCATATTGGTATATTTTAAACATACCTTTAGTCATACCTTTTCCTTTTCCTTTTGTGATAATTTTTAATTCATTAGTATCACCAAAATTCCCATTAAACACAATTATTGGGGGGTTTTTTCTATCTGACATAGTCGCAGATTGAAACGCAGCTTTACCAAAATTATTTCTAGACCCAAACATTAAAAAATTATCTATAACAGCGCTTTTAAAATGTTCTCTTTTTGTAAAATTCTGATTTCCTTTTTTATTATTACCAACAGTAATACCATCCTTAAAAACAAAACCTTCTATTGAATAACCTGAATTTTCTTGTACTAATAAGTTATTGTTATGAACACTATTTTCACCATAAGATCTTTCTTCTTTAAGTCTATTTTTAGTTCTATCCATTGTACTGGCAATATTTGCAACAGATATATAATCTCCATTTACATTTAAAACTTGCTTAGATAAAGATATATTTGATAATTTTTCATCGTAAGCCAATAATGGTTGCATAAAAGAATATAAATATTCAAATGGAGGGAAATCTAATTTATTTTTGTCTGTTGTAGCTTCTTCTGTGTTTATAGCATGGAAGTCTAATTCTTTTAATTTATTTCTAAAAGCTTTATCATTAAAAGCCACCATAAATGCAATGTTACCAATAAAATTATCTAAGTTAATATTATTAGTAGCAGAAAAATTACCTATATTATCATTGTAGTAATCTAAAAACTTTTTATTTACCATACTTGCTGGTAAACCTAAAGCAGACAAAACTGACATTTTTTCTCTAGCTGTAGAAACTGTCGTATTTTTTACTTGTACAATTACACCTGATTTATAGTTACTAGTAGGTTTTAAAGTTATAGTGTGTATTTTAGAAGCTGATACTTTGATTTTTAAATCTATAGCGCCATCTAAACCTTCTTCAATAGAGATATTTTTAGCTATAGAATTTTTTATTTTGCTTGGGCTTTTAGAATCTGATATACTAATATTATAAGTATTTTCTAAAACATATTTTAAAGATAAATTATAATCAGAACTATCTACAATTTTACCGTTTTTATTCCCTAACAATACTCTGTTACTTATAGATAACATAAATCTTCTAGCATCATTAACTACATCTTTCAAGCTTTTAATTTTACTAAAAGATCCTTTAAGAACTCCATCAACTGTATATGGTTCAGGATTAAAAAATTTATTATATATAGATTGAAGAACTGATCTTATCTCAATTCTAGGTTCTTTTTGTATTAATTTTAAAAAATTTTCTTCGAAATCTTGGTCGTTGTCTAATTCTAACAAAATAGGTGCAACATTAATTATATCATTACGTGTCAAAAAAGGTAAGTCTGGGTCTATAGTAAATGTTCCATCTTGGTTTTCTTTTAATCTAGGTGTGTTTTCTAAGTGGTTATTTAAAGCGTCTGTAGTTTGAGCCATACCACCTAATAAATCTTCATTAGTAGCAAAACCAGTTCTACCATAAAATTCCCCTTTAGTAGCTTTAATAGTTCCCTCATCTGTTACATCTATACCTGGTTGAAACTCTTTTATCAAAGATGTTAACTCTTTACCAATAATATAATCATAATAAACTTCTACTAAATCACTTTCTAATAGTTCATCTTGCGATAAGTTTGCAAGGGCATGTTGACCCCAGATATCATTAGATGTTTTATTTTTTAATTCATTTACAACTTTATTTAGATCTTTAGTATGTCCTCTCTTAAATGCGCCTTTAGAATCTAGATCTGTATTTATCCAAGAATTGTAAAAAGATTTTTTAAAATAATTACTAAAATTTTCAGCTAAATCTTCTTTATCTTCAAAATATAAATCTATTAATTCTCCATATTCTAATTCCCCTTTTATTTTAGCTCTTCTTTTAGCTATTTCATCTAATTCTGACATTATAGAAGGAGAGCTTGGATTTTCTTCTCCATTTGTCATTTCTTCAATCTCGGGACCAGAAAAATTTTCTTCAGGCTCTTTTATTTCTTCTTCTAAGTCTACAGGTACTATAGTTTCATTGATAAAAGTTTTTTGTAATTGATTTAATAAACCTTCGCTTAAAATATCTTTATCAAAATCAGAAAAGAATTTAATCTCACTAACATTACCTAAACCTTTTATAAGAGTTGCAATGTCTCTAATGTAAGTTTCAAAACCTTCATGGTTATTTAAAAAAGCATCTTTTAAACCTGCACCCTCAACATTATTAATTGCGTCTACAACGCCTTTATACATCACTTCTGAATCCGTAAGATTTCTATTTTTACGAATATATAATCCCAACACCAAACTAGATGATGCTGGGATTAATGAACACTTAATACCTTTTGCCATAGAATTTTTATAATTATTTTTATTTACAACCTGCTACATGTGCGTCTAATGCAATAGCAGTGTTTATATCCATTTGTTCCATTAAATTTAAAACTATATTCATTTTTGGATCAGTAACAGGATTTATTTTTCCATTTACATAATCAGTGTAAGCTTCTAAATTTTCTCCCTCTAAAGATAAAATGAAATTTCTGTCTTGATTGTTGATTTGAGTATCTAATTTTCCTGGGAATCTATTACTAGAACTAGCTGTTATATCTTCTTTGATTTTGTTATACTTTTCTTCTTCCGCAAGAATCTTATTATCAATTTCGTTTATCATAATTTCAGTTTCTTTTATTAATTTGTTAGACTTGCTTTCATCAACTATAAAATAAGTATAAAATCTTAAATTATCTTTAATTTCTTCTTTAGTTGACTTCCACTCTTCTTTAATTTTGTCTAACTCAACCTTATTTTCTGTACTTGAAGATAAGAAATTTTTATAACCGCTCAAGGTAAAATTATCATTTTCGTCGCCTCTAATTATTCTTTCTCCTTCTAGGCCTAATTCATCACTGATGTTTCTTTCTAAACTATCTAAAAATATAGTTTTAGCTTCTCCTTCAGGAACTAAATCTAATAATTGTAAATAATCTTCTTTAGTAGCTGTATCATAATCATAATTATTTAAAGCTTCTTTAAAGATTTCTAATTGTTGCATAGATTTAATTTTGTCGTTCATTAACAAAATTATTTCATCATTATTTAATACATCATTTCTTAAAAGAAGTTCTATGGCAGATTGGAATTCTTCTATTGTAGTTGTTGGTGTATTTAATAATTTTCTAGCTCTTTTTATCTCAGCTAATAGCCCTAATGGTTTTTTATATTTTTCTTCTAAAATATTAGCTATGTTTTCTCTTTCTTCAATATTACCTTTATTTTTAGCATTATGGTAAGCTATTAATAATTCTTTAGTACTTGAGTTTGTAGAAGGTATAGAAGCACCGATAACTACAGGTAAATCAGTTATAGTTTGCATTAAATTATTTTGTATAGCTTCTTCTATAGCTTCTGGTTTAGATAATGAAGCTTTAATATTCTGTAATTGTTGCTTTACTTTTTCAGACAAATCTGTTAAATCTACTGCTAAAGACTTATCTGCATTTTTAAAGTACTCTATCTCTTTTACAGATTTGTCTAGTTGATTAATCCAAAAATCTAATTCATTTACATCTACTAAAAAAGGCAAAGAACTTTCTACATTATCCAGTAATTGTTTAGCTTTTTCTTCTGATTCTAAAACCATATCTGCGTCATTAGTTGCTTTTCTGGCTTTATTTACAGTATTTTGTATTTTCTTAACAGAAGAAGAATCTTTTTTACTTTGTCTTTTTTTAGCTGTAGCTTCTCTTAATTGTTTTAAATAGTTATCTTTTTCAATTTCTGTTATAATTTCATTATCTGCTAAATCTTCTAATTTATTTTTAACTTCATTGATTTCTTCTTTTGAAGATTTTGAAGTTAATTGGTTCAACATAGATTCTAATTCTAATAATTCACTTTGAGTATCAATTGTAATTATCTCTTCTTTTTCTTCTGTTAAATAATCTGTTATGGCATTTTCTAATAATTCCCTATTTACTCTTAATAAGGGCGTAGTAAATCTTTCTATATTATGTTGAAAATATATAAAATTACTATTTTTAGCTTTAGCAAACATTTTATTTTTTGTAGATGCTTTTTTATCTATTCTAGGCTTAGCATATATACCTTTATTTATTTTAGGGGCATTTTTTCTTAATCCGTCTAATAAATTGAATAATTGTTCTTTTATTCTATCGCTTTCTACTTTTCCTTCTTTGTTTGTAATTATATTTAAAGCTAAGTCTATATCTGCCATAAATAAATCCATTTCAAATTGAGCATTAGAGCTCACATCTCCAGAAGAAGCAGGGACTATTTTTATTATATTATTATAATCTTTTTCTATAATAGGATATTTTTTATCAGATCCTTTTACATTACCCCATTTTAATTCTCCATTTTCATCAATTGCTTGTTTACCAAAATTCTTTTGAGATAAAATACCTCTCAATAATTTATAAGCTTTTTTCTGGTAGCTGTCTTCTGAAGAGTCTTTAAATTTTTGTAGTAAAGAGTTATTTTTATTAATTATATTTTTTACTACTCCATTAATATTTCCGGCTTGTTCATCAGAATATTTAACTAAAATTTGTTTTGCTTCTTCGCTTAAATTATTAAATAAATCTGCGTCGCTAATTATAATATCGGCAAAGAACCCAGCTAATACTCTCTGAGTATTACTATTATTAATATCCCCTGTTAAATCTTTTCTGTCTATATCATTCTTCAAGGCAGTATCAAAAATTTCTCGGAAAGATAATGGTTTATTGTCTAACCTCATCATACCGATACCATTATCAAAATGCTCTCTAAATATAGAACTATTTTTTAGCCTTATACCTTTCATCAAAACATTATTAATTTGTTCTGGAGAAAAAGAGTTTAAATTTTGATTATAAGTGTATAAAACAAAAGCTTCACCTCTAAAAGGATTTTCTATACTTTCTCCTTGTTCATTAGTAATATAAGCTTGTGTAGAAATAAATATTTCATTACTAATTTTTAAACCTGGATTTTCTCTTTCTAATCTTTCTTTTTCTTGAATAGTATAACCTAGAGGATTTTTTCTATCTGCAACAAGACCACCGGGAGATAAATTACGTAGGTTTAGTATATTATCAGCATTTGTAGATAGTGGTACTATTTTAGGGTTGTCTTCAGTAACTTCTAAGCTATTAGCCATCTCTACGTATTTATTTCTATAAACACTATCCATAAGTTTCAATAGAGGGAATCCTAATAATATTTTTCTACCTTTATCATCAGTTGCAACATATACAGTATTTAAATCATTTTCTTCATTTATAAAAAAAGCAACTTCATAAGAATATTTGGCTTTGGCTTTTGTTCCATTTTCACTAAGACCAAAAGCTTCTAACTGTAGCATAGTGTAGTCTTCATAACTTATATCAGCAGGGTGGAAACCATCTCCATAGATGGCATCTATTCTATTTTTAATTTGCTTCATTATAGCTTGCTCTCTGTTCTCCCCTGGTTCTAATTTACCGGCCCATTGAAAATAAGAAGTATCAAATCCTTCGTAGTTTAATGCAGTTAAAGCTGTTTTTGCTGATAATTTATCTTTATTTTTAGATTCATTATCTGTCATTATTTCAACAAACAAATCATCAAAACCATCTTCTGTTTCTACATCATCTGTTAAATTTTCATTGATTTCTTTTACAATTTTTAATTCTTGCTCTAAATCTTTTACTTCTTCTAATTCACCTTCTTCTTTCTTTTCTTCGATCTCTAATTCTAAATCTTCTTCACTTTTCCCAGACAAATTAATATCAAATTCAATTTCTACGGGGTCTTCTGTATTTAAATTTAATATTAAATTTTCTTCGTTATTTAATAAACCTTTTTCTTCTTTTATTTTTAATATTTCGTCGTTAATCTCAGCTTTATCAGAAATAGTTATATCTTCAATGTCAGATAATTTATTCATTAAAATATCGAACCCTCTAGGAGTAACTTCTTGATTAGCTAGTTGGATGAATTCAGATTTTATTGTAGCTACATATTTTTTGTAACCCTCTTCATTATTAGCTTCATTTTCTATATCAGCTGTATTATCAACTAGTTCATTAAAATATTTATCTGTAAAAATCACTTTATCCTGATCAACAGAACTTATAGCTTTATCTATACTGTTTTTCCAAGATTCTAGGTTAGTAGTATCATCTCCTCTTTGAGTAGCTCTATTAATAAATGTTTCTTTATCTATAGATATTATTTTATCAAAGTCTTTTGCATTTTCTCTTAAAAATAACATATCAGAAACCACAAGAAATTTATTTGTTTGCTTTGCTTCAATTAAAGCCTCACCCCAATATTTCCTCATAAGGTCGCTAAATTTTTCTTCATTTTTAGGATCCTGTTTACGCCATTCATTTAAACCCTCACTGTTTTGTTTATCTATAGGCAGCTCTAATTCTTCTGCGATTTTTGGTTTAAAGTCTGTATCAAAGTCTAAAACAGTGTCAGGATTATTTTCTTTAAAAGTAGTTTTACCTAAGCCTGGGTGCCCCCAAATAATTTTATCTTGGGGTTCTAAATAGTCAGTATAGGTAATAGGTTCAACGTCTTCTGCTTTTTTAACAATATAAGTAAATTCGTCTTCTTTCAATAATTTATTAGAAGCTATACCGTCTTCGTAAGCATTACCATAGTCATCAAATACTATAGCTTTATTTACACCTTTATTATTATCAAAAATAATCTTTCTATCTCCATCCCATTTTTTAACTATATAAGACACTCCTTTGATTTTTATTTCTGTGCCTTCAGAAATCTCAGCTAAATATTTTTCTAGTAATTCTCTAGCTTTTTCTTTTTTAGCCAAGTTTTCCTCAATTCTTCTTTTTTCTGCCTCTTCTTTTTCTTTTTCTTCTTCTGCTCTTAATTTAGAATCTTTTTTAACAGCTTCTGCGTTTATAGGTTGTATGGTAGAATACATAGCTATTTTTAAATCTTTTGCTTCACGAGCTAAACTTTCATCCAATGATTTATCTACTATGAAAATATCATCTGAAATTACAGAATTTAATGTTCTACTAGTTTCATTATGTATATAAGAAAAATATCTTGCTCTTCCTATAGTTGTAGCTAATTTAGAAGCAGCTGCTTTTTCTTTAATAGAAGCGTTAGCCCCATGAGATGCAAAAGAATCTCCTATATCCTCTTTAGTAACAATAGAAATAACGTAATCAAATTCTTGTCCTTGAACAGAATTATGAGTAGTTAATTTAAAATTATCTCTGTAAGACTTTATTAACGTACCTAATTTAGTATCTTCAGCTGGCACATCTTGCAAAGAAGGTAAAATTATACCAATTTTAAATGGCTCTGAATCTCCTTCTTTTATAGCATCTTCTATATTACGTTGTATATTATTTATGAATTCTTCATCATTAAATAAGTCTTGTCTAGTTTTACCTTTTTCTGAAAATTTAATACCACCTAATAATTTTTCATCTGTGCCTTGAACATAACCGTAGCTGGAAGTAATATTATCAACGTTATTATCTGCTGTAAATAATACTTTTAAATTTTCCTTATTTTCTTTTAAAATTTTATTTCGTACAAATATATTTATGGATTCTATACGAGTCCTAAAATTATAAATTAATTTAGGAGTTCTAAAAAAGCCTATAGCAGCAGATAAATTTTTAGGCTCTCCGTCTTTACTGTAGTATCCATTTTGAGATGGATCTCCTGTAAAAATAATTCTTAAAGCAGGTTCATTTGTTTTTTCTCTAGCTTTATTTATATCTTCTACTTTTTGCAGTAATTTAGCTAAGTCAGTTTTATTTTTATAATCTACTTTTTTAGCATCTTCACGGGTATATTCTAAGTAAGTAGCTTCATCAAAAACAATAGCATTTATATCTTTTGTGTTTTCTACTTTAGATAAAAATTCTAGTAGTTTTTTAGGTGTCCATTTACCATTAACAACCTCTTCGGAGTGAAATGAA
>Ga0208898_1000137_pt1 | contig 62987 bp, 43 predicted proteins | sample VirMetDEL_Mar_4_FD_184513 | JGI IMG/M metagenome (GOLD analysis project Ga0208898, IMG submission 184513) | Aqueous microbial communities from the Delaware River and Bay under freshwater to marine salinity gradient to study organic matter... | ecosystem: Environmental > Aquatic > Marine >... | reverse complement strand
TGGGTGAGACTTAGGTAATATCTTCCTAACCCTCATCATAAGAGTAGAAGACTTACCTTGCTGAGGAACACGATAGCCAAGTAGTCTATTAAGAGCTGCATCAATATCAACGTTAGGATCTTCTGGATCTATTCCTAGGTCCTGAAGAACATCATATCGTATGTCTACTTCCGCTCCTACTACAACGTCTGTACCTGAGGAATTATCTATATCATAGAACTTCAGAGTCCCATCTTTTTCATGTCCTCCGTACTCACCAAACTGAACCATTTCCACACCTGTCATCTTCATCAGATAGGCGTTCTTACGGAACAGGTTCATAACTATTGAGTCAAGCTTAAGCTGTATGCTGGGGAAAGACGCTGGCAACAAAGTTGTAACGACCCCATTCTCATCAGCCACTACATCCAGAGCATCCATTATATTCTGAGGCAGATCTTTTTCAACACCTATCTCAGTAAGAAGCTCTCTAAGCTTGGGTATCATTTTATTAAGTGCTGCTACTTGCTCAGCTTCAGTAGTAGCATTCATCACCTCATCGTACCCCAAGTCTTGTACAACCTTGTCATGCCCTTGGTTGAGCTTAGCAACAACAGCTTTCTGGTAGATATCAATAAGCTCTCTACCTGTTACAAGCTTGTTGGAATCTCGCAGGTAGTAAGTCTCCGTAGGATTGATGTTAGCAATCATATTTTTACGGGGCTGTCTACCAAAGGTGGTTTTCTGCGTATTCTTTTCTGGTAGAATCTGAGGAACTTTCAACCCCCTTGAAGGCAAAGTTTGTATTCTAGCTTCTTCCAGATTAGCAGCAGTGACCGCTCTGAACGATCCCAGCTTCTTAGCTTCCACACTGTTAGCAACATGTACGTTATTGGATTCCATCCAATCATTGAGCTTTTTCATCTGAGGTACACCCTCAACTAGCTCATCTGTCATTACAACGTAAGAGTTCTTATGAGATACAGCCATAAGGTGATTGTATCCTCCAAACTCTTCGAGAACTCTAAAGTCATAAGAGGTTTTCCAAGGTCTGATAGGTGATCTCTCCCCGTCCCAAATTCTTTGCCCCTTGGGTTTAGACATGTACTCTTTGTATACCTGCTCATCTACTGCAGTCCACAAACCAAGACCCTGTCCCAAACGCCTGTGGAAATGAATAGTTATCATACCCTGAGCGTCGGTACCGTTAGACTTTTTATAACCCTGCATGAATATATCTGCAGCTTCCTCAGTGCTTTGCGCTGCTATTGCGTCGCGCAGTCTCTTGTAAGCTTCCGGATTTTCCTCCTCCATGTTGGATATATTATCTGCTATAGTTATCTCTCGGAACTCATCTAGCATACCATAGTCTGTACCATCCATATTCATGCTCAAAGTGAAGAACTGTCTACCAGGGGTACCAGACAAATGCGAACGTTTATTGTAGTTAGCGCCACCACTTGTAAAGTGCACACCATTCCGCAGAAGCTCTCTACTAATAACTCGTCCAACTACATTCATCTTTATGTAGTCCTTGACAAATTCTATTTCCTTACCTACAACATAACCATTACCTGGCTGTACACTGTTAGCAACCAGAAGCCTTAGCCTCTCTTCTCCCCCAACTTCTTTAAGTATCTCCTCTAAGTAGGTGGTTTCCATCCTATTAACTACCTCAGCTACATATTCTTTGACAGCTTTTTTAAGTTCTTTTGTCATAGGCTTGCCCATCTCCATATGGAGGTAAGCATCATGTGCTATGTTAGTTGTATCTCTATACTCTCCCCCAAATTGCAGAGCTTTGTATCTACCATCATGGTAACCTGCTATGAGGTCTTTGTCAGGCGTACTTTCTATAGTTTTCTCTGCTACTCGTATTCTGTGCAGATCAAGCAAATAAGTCCTTTCAATAGCAGCTTCTAAAGGGTTATCACCTAAGACTTGGAAACCAGTGCTTGATCGTACACTAGAATTAAGAATGTTGTCTATGGCCATATAAGACAACTTGCTTCTATCTCCCTGAGTATCAATAGCTATATACTTCTTGTCTTTGCTAGACCCAAACATTATAAGGTCTACTGAAAGACCCTCGTTATAGTCAAAGTTGTCATATTCTACAGCTCTCTCATCTCCCTCACGCTTAGAGTCTATGTCTACTATCTCAAAGCTTTCCTTACCAGCTTTAGTAGATATCATCATATGCGCCAAGCTGTTGTAAACTACCTCATTACCCTGACGATCTTTACCTCTTATGTAACTTCCAACGGTTCCTTTGCTACCTTCTTCACCTTCCATGATAGCCTGAAGGCCTTCACTGCTCACGTCTTTTACCATCTCAGACGTGATGTTCATATCGTTCTTAAGATTGATTGGGAATATCAAATTACCAAGGCCGTTAAAGAACGATGCTGCCACAGGAGCTTCGAACTTAGACATTATAACCTTGGATATAGTAGCCATAGTGGTACTCTCCGTCTGGAATATGTTAGGATAGTTGGCTTTCCCCAGCTTACCTAGCTTGTTGGGGTTCTCCATAATATCCTTGAGGTTTGTGTTTGGCCTTTTGATGAAGTTGCTTACCGATATGCCTTCCATCTGCAAGGCTTCTTTAACTCTCCTAGCAGCAGTTTCTCGGTCCTTTGCTATATTAATTCCAAGAGCTAACAACATGTCAGCCAGCTCCTCATAGGATCTATCTCCGGTACCTTTTAAGTCTACAATATTCTTGTAGTGCTTAAGAGCTTTACCCAACCTTGCTTGGTTTGCTTGTATATCTAGAATGTCTCCGTCCTCACTAACGCTCACCTTATATATTCCTGCCACAGAAGTAGCTTGTTCTGCCCACTTAGCAGTAAAATATCTCTCAATACTCTTAGAACTACTGTCTATAATCTTGACTACTTTCCTAGGTTTACCAGGCTGTGAGGATGAGCTGCTCTCTACGACAATCATTTTGTACGGTGTCATAGCTTGTGAAAATACACTATACAGAAGGGCTTTCTCCGGAGTAGACAGATTTTGGATAAAGTCATAAACTGCAGTAAGGCTACTGATATTGGAAGATCTGCTCTTGAGCTTCTCCATCATATCTACATAGCTTTCACTTCCAACTACAGCAGTTTGTATCTCATGATATATGTCCTCTATAGGCATATAAGTTTCAAACCCGAAGTAAGATTCAGATGTTGATTTCACAGGTATTCTGGACAGTACTCTCCTAGCCTTATCCCCAAGAGCAGCGGCTGGGTCAGTTTGAGCGTAAGACACAGAGTAGTTTCTGTCAGCTCCTTCTTCCTTGTCATTTACTTCTCCTCTTTCTCTAGCTTGTTCGGAGTCATAAATTTTGAAACCGTAATCACGAAGACGATCTCTTATGTCTGTACGGAATCCTCTTACATTGACACCTCCGAGCTCTCCGCGTTTGTCATGCCAATGCTCATAGACCTCTAGGAAAAGCTGTGCATTATCTGCAGCTTCTTCCCCAATCATCTGTGAAGGCATAACTTCCCCATCATGGGTAAACTCTGGAGCACCCAGTTTAATATTATAGTCACTGAGTACAGCTTGGAACTGCTGAGGATCATCATATGCTCTCTGCAATGCTCCGAACTCCCTATCTGAAATTGGTTCTCTAGTTCTACCACCCGTCATAATATCCGGGCTGTCTTTATGAAAAGCAGATCTCAAGAACCAGTTACGTATAGTAGAATCTCCACCCTTGACATTTGCTGTCTCAGGGCTACCTAGCAAGTCTTGCATGTTTGCCCCACTTGCACTGACTTCATTTAGAGCTTTGTATATAGCTATATCTCTAAGCTCTCTAAAAGTTTGAGGGTCAGCAGCATACTGCTTCATCATGAACGCAGCTCCCGGTGAAAACGCCTGTGCAGTTCTACTATAAGATGCCGGTATGCGGTTAGACTCTATAAGCCTAAACGCTTGCCTCATAGCAACAGGCTTACCTGCAAATGCTTTTATGTATGCATACAGATCTTTGAAGAACTTAACCAGTCTTTGCCCAAAACTCTTAGGGGCTTTCTGAGACAAAACATAGTCACGGAAAGCGTCAGCCATTTTCTCCTCCAAGGCAAGCAGACGCGCCTCCTTGTTGGTAATATTAAGTTGGCCTCTTTTAGCTTTTTCTATATCTTCAGCTGTAGGTTCACCAAACTCTGCAAGTGCGTCCAGGTATATGGCTTCTCTCTGCTTATCGTTAAGCAATGTTCTAAAGAACAAGTGATATCCTTCATGGTACTCAGTACCTACTTCAGCATTAGACCACAAGTGAACAGCTGCATTCTCCATATATCCATGGACAACAGCGCTACCAACCTTTTTCATGTTGGTGTAAATACTCACTGAGTCTTTACCAAACCTCGCTCTGAGCCATGACACAGCTTGAGTTTGTTCCATTTTACCCCTCTTAGGAGTACTTGGAGACTTAAGGCTATAGCTAGGAGGTCCTACCTGTATTTTTCCGTTTACCTTAATACGAAGGTCTTCGACGTATTGTTTGTTGTTTATGTTTTCTATAGACCTGGTAAACAGAAGATCAGCTCTTTTCTTTAAAGCATCTAATGTCTCCGGTGTAGGACTGGATTTCATAAGGAATGTTACACCCATTCTTCCACCTCTACCAGTCCTTACGCCTCCATTAGGGGCTTTCATCAACTCTGCAAATGGAATTTCATTTGCTATGTATACGGCGTGCATATTTTCCCTTAGTTGCTTAACCGCCATATTCTTACCATCAGGTATATTCGTCTCAGTAGTCAAATATTGTGCTAGGAACCTACGATTGTCTTCACTTAATTTTGATGAATCATAGTTGGCAACGGCGTACCCAACTTCCCCATTTGGGTGTAGCCCGCTTACAAAGAAGAAAGTGTCAATACTTACTTCTCCTGTAGTAGAATCCTTAAGACTAAAAGGAACATCGCTAACATCGCTTGCGTTCTGGTCTCCTATTCTCTTTATCTCGTCTTTAAGACCTTGAGGAAAGGTTTTAAATGACGATGCAAAAGAGAAGCTACGACCATTGTATATATCCACACCGAGCTTGCCTTGATCTGCTACAAACTCTTTAGTAGCTGATACAATTTCAATCTCGTCTGCAGTAAAGATTCTAAACTCATTTCCTTCCCATACAAAAGGTACACCAGCTTCTTCATCTGGCTGGAATCCATCTACGAAGGCATCTTCAACGGCACCCATTCCGGCTTCCTCAGCTGCAAACGCTGCGTCAGTCTCTCCAGCTAAACTTTGTCTACTTGTGTTAGACTTGACATACTCATCATAAGGAGTATTAAAAAGCTTTTGCCATTTAGCCTTGGCAGCTTCTATATATTCTTTTTGATACTTGATACCCTCATAGTCTGCAACTTCTATTGCTTCATTTAGAAGTTCATAAGCATTCTTTATGCCCTCCTCTAGTTGCCGAGCTTCTTCTTCACTTACTATACCAGCAACGTCGGCTCCTCCAGCCTTTTCAATTGCATCAAAATATGCATTGATTACCTGCTTGGTGTCAACGTCTAATATTACGGAACCGCCCAAGACCATACCATGCATGGGCACGCGCACTTCCAGTTCTGTGTCCCCCGGCTGCAAAGTCAAAACTAAATTCTTCGACATAGCATCATAACTAGCTGTTTTGATGTCTAGTGTAAGTACCTCTTCCAGATAACCTCTGACATAGCGCGTGAGTACATCCTTGGTCTTCTCTCCTGTCTTACCCTTGATGTAATCACCCTCCGGAATAGTGTCACTTTGCTGTAACACTGCCTCACGCTCTTGCCGTAGCCGATGATCTCGAGTTTGCCGGTCGGCACCACTGGTGTCATCTTTGCTTGGTGGTTCTGCAGTAGTCCCCTCACCTGTTATAGAAGCCATAAGTTCTGCTTCCTCTTCAGGAGTCAGAGCTACAGCATTACTAGGATTAAATTTTGTTTCGTTACTAGTAGGTTCTGTGTTGGTAGGCTCTCCGAAGTTGTGCTTTGTTCCAGCTCCACCTTTTCTTTTCTTAGTGGTATTCTTCTTTTTACCTTCGGTGTTTTCGGGTTTTACCCTGCCGCTGCTACCGGTAGTCTCCGAAGTATTAGCTCCTTCCTGCACATTAACAGACATAGAAACTCTGTGGTCGTACGTTGGAAGCCCTTTGTGAAACCTATTACTTGTAGTAAGCAGTTCCTTAATAGCAAATTCTTGGTAGGAAGCATAAGTCTTTCCTGTTACAGGATCTGTATACGCCCCCTCTAGTTCTTGCAGTGCCTTTTTGCTAACCTGAACTCTTGAGTTCATAGCAGCAGCTTTGAAAGACTCTAGCATCCCCTCCTTAAGTCTCTGATATTCAGCAGTTGACGCATTGCCCCCTTCCTTCTTAGGCTTTTCTCTCTCAAATACAGTTACAACATCACCCTCATCAGTTGTTTCTTCAACCATCTTACCATAGCTGAAAAACTTAGGTGCCCCACTTTCAAGCATACCAGATACTTCATCATAAGACATGCCTATGATTGCACCTTTATGCTCAAAATTGAATATTACTTTTCCTGAGTTCTTAAGCTGTGTTACAAAGAATGAAGTCTTACCTTGTATCCAGTTATTAGGTATACCAAGAAGAGCCTTAATCTCAGACACGGTATTGCCCTCACCTTTCTTGGCAATTATATCTACAAGTCTTCCGTAGCCCTCTTCACCTAGAGTTTTAGTACTAGTAGTAAGAGCAGTGTAATCTCCGTTAGGGAGCTTTACTACCATAACAACTTGTCCTGCAGTAAGTTCCATTGAATCTCTTCTCAAATTGAGATTCTCCTGAGCTTCGTTTATTTCCTGATCAGACTTGTTCTGAGCTATTACAGTGATATTGTCTTTTTGTACAATACCTAACCCTACAAAACTAGGAGGAACGTCTTCACCTAGTACCTCAGAGACAGGCTTAAAGACAGGCTCTCCTTGATCATTAGTCTCAGCAAGGAAGTTGCCTTTTCCAGCATACTCTATGGTGTTTACTTTAGCTGTTACCTTATTACCAGCAATAAGTTCCATAAGCAGGTTACTAGTTTTAGAACCTTGGCTCATAGGATTGGGAAGGAAGCCCAAGTATGTATTTGTGCCCGCAAGCTTTACATATATATACTCTAGGTTCTTATTGTCCTTAGTGCTGCGAACGTGTTCAAACTCCACGCCCTTTTCCATGACTTCCTTGTACCCCTCCTCTGTCTTTAAGAAGCCTCTATCTATCGTTCTTGGATGTGCAGGATCAACATCAGTACCCGGTACTGGCTCACCATTTTTAAAGACAACCGCTTTACGTCTTATGGTATTACCGTTCTTATCAGTGGTTATGTCTTTAAGTTGGAACTCACCATTTACGATGTACAGTTCACTTTGAAATGGTGATGGGGATCTAGGATTTCTTGACCCATCATTATCTGGATTAGTAGTGTTGTTTGTAGAAGAGTCGTTAGTTTGATTGGCTTTGTCTGCTTCTTTTTTTGCATCCGCAGCAGCCCTTGCCGCTGCTTCCTCCTCCGCTTTCTTCCTAGCTGCTTCCTGAGCCTTTTTCTGCCTACTTCTATTGCCTTCTATACCTTGCTCTCCTAGAGCTTCTCTACTAGGTATTATAGTATCTAGTACAAATAGTTCTATTTTCTCTTCAGGTGTAAGTTCCTCCTTCTCTTTCTTAGCCTCAAGTTCTTGTTTTTTCTTCTTAAGAACAGGTAGGTCTTCAAGGTTTAGTCTTACAGCTACAACCTCTTCGTTTTCTTGCCTCCTCTTGTACTCGTCGTTTAGCTTCTTTCGAGCAGCAGGAGATACGCCTTTATCTTTAGCTAGTATCCCAAGATCGTAGAGCTCTGCAGAAGTTGTAGTGCTAGCAATAGAATTATCAGCGTACTTATCAATTTCCTTCTGAGCAGCCTCTTCTTTAGTTTTCATCTGCCTTCTTATGTAACCCGCTCTTCTTTCCGGATTGCTAAGAAGTTCGTTCAGTGCATACGCTGCTTGCGTTCTGTCTCCTGCCAGTCTAGATATATCCCTAGCTAGTTCTTCTGCCTTTAGCCTGTCAGAAGGATCTGATATACTCTTAGTTATATTATTAAGAGCTTCTCTAAGTTCAGGAGAAAGCGGCTCTACTTTATCCTCCCTCTCTTCCTTGGGCTTTATAAGCCTTTCTTTATAGCTCTGCTTGTCTGCTCCTAATTGATCATCGGTTACTTCTTCCGCCTCTAGTGCAGCTTCATTACGGTCTACTTCTGCAAGCAAAGAAGCTAGCTGTTCCTTCTCCCCCTCGGAAAGTCCTTGCTCCCTTTCTTTCTTCTGGAGTCTACGAATTTTACTAGAGTTGTACGTAAGCCTCTTAATAGTTCTCTCTGCAACTGCTCTTTCTTCCTTGCTCAAAGGATTGAACAGATCCATAAGCTCAGCACGCATCTTAGATATCCTTCCGTCAGCATCAAGCAATCTGCTCTTATTCCTGACAAGGAAGTCTTTCATATGGTACTCTTCAGTTAGTCTGTCCTTTTCCTCTTCAAGTACATCCTTAGATGTAAGTAGCCTAGGAAGACCAGTTGTTTCTTGACCTGGAGCAATAGCATCAAGCTCTCTTTTTATCTGGACTAGGTTTTTAACGTCCTGCGTTAGATCAGAAACTATCTGTTTATGGTCAAAGTCAGAGTTCTCAGGAAGCCCAAAAGCCTTTGCAAACTCCTCTTTCTCCATATACTTAGCATCATCTATTCTTTCCATGAACATGTCTATGCTACCATTGCGTTCATGGAAAAGAACGTTCTCTTGGATCAGCTCTAGCTGAGCATCTCTGTAACCTTTGTGATCCCCAGACTCCAATGAGTCTTGCATCTTTTTTAGAATAGTCTCCTGGTTCTTAGCAAACTCAGCGTTATCCACAACCTTATATAGGGTAGGGCTGTTGAGTCTATCCAGTACTTTTTTACGCTGAGCATCTTCCTCTGTTTTTCCATAACGAGATATCCCGGATTGAACACCACCCATGAATCCCCCGATAATAGCACCAAGCAGAACGGATTCGATACCTTCTTTATCTCCTTTGAGTATCTCGTTACCTCCCTCACCTATAGCACCTAACCAATCAAGAACACTGCTATAGCCTTCACCTTCTGCAGCGGCGCCCGCAGCCTGTCCAATTGCAAATTGGGTTCCTTCCTGAAAAGCCTCAGTAACTGCGTCTTTTGCAGGATTCTGCAAATACCTAGAAGCAGTTCTTTGCCAAGCTTTTGCATTGTCAGCAGACCACATGTCCAACCACTGCTTAGACTTTGCATCTTTAGTAAAGCCACTAAGACTAGATCTTGATGCTTTGAATTTAGATTTAAACAGCCCCCCAAACATGGCAAGATTTGTAGGTGCAAGTACCGCCATGTTAGAAGCATACACAGCATTACCAATCTTGCTGGCTTCTTCTCTAGCTCTTTCTCTATCGCTCTGACTCAGCTGCATACGGTCAACTCCTTTCTCCGCAGCTATCTGATCTAGCATTGTTTCTTCTGCGTGCTTCAGTGCTTCTCTGGCTTCTACTGCAGCTTCTGCATGAGACATACTTATACCTACCTCAGCTTGCTTAGCAGCACTTATACCCCTCCTAACTTTAGCTGAACTTGAAGCAGTTTTGTACAGCTTTTCAGCAGTAGCAATAGCTTTAGAAGCTCTATAAATACCAGCTGCTCTACTCCCGGCCTTTGTAGCAGCTGCAGCACCTACAGCAGCCTTAGCTCCTTTTGCAGCCAATCCTAATCCTCTAGTAACTATTCCTACTCCACCAGTAGCATATAGACTTGCTACACTAGCTACAGCATACCCAAGACCGTTAGCAGCTTTATCTCCCCAGAAGTTTGCGTATCCAAGATTCTCAAGTCCTATCGCTTCCTGTTCTTCTTTGGTGTAATAGTTTCTAAAGTTGTCTTGCATCCAAGCGTTAACGCTGTCTACTGCTCTACCTGTAGTATTGTCTGCAAGCTTTGTCCAGTCCCTGTAATAAATAGCTTCACCTATACCGTTGAGCGCTCCAAGAGTGTTTTCAGTAAAAGCCATTGCGGTAGTAACACCAGCTTTCATCAATCCTCTGCCCCACTTCTCTGCACGAGACTGACGCTGAGCACGCATCTCATCAATGTCTAACCCAGGAAGAACAGGCACACCATAGCTTAGATAACTATTTGGATCCCCATCAAGAAACATCTCAGTAGATGATGGCATGATAGGAGTATCATCTTTAACAGGTGCAGTGTCATAGCTAAGCCCTGTGAAAGGGTCTACAACACCAGACTTGACAACCTCTAGCCCTGTGAAAGGATCTATAACCTTTTCAGACATTATATAGTAAGTTTTATGTTGTAGAGTTTTGCAAAGGTCTGTAATCTAGGATCAAGCAAGCCTACAGTATTAATAAGTTCTCCTTGCGCGTTGTATATGCTTATAGTCCCTCCTTCTGATGTAGTAAGATCAGCAGTTATATAGCCGCCTTGCTGAACTTTTGGAGCAGCTGGATCGCTGGGATTTGTTGTGAATTCTCCCACCCATTTTAGACCATCGTTCATATCTATGTCTGTAAGACCCTCATGCTTATAAGTAAGCAACTCGCTTACCAGTTTAGCTCCTGGATTATCATAATACTGGCTTAGTCCAGGGATGTCGAAGTAACTTCCTTTTCCTACAGGAACAAGAAGTGATGCACTTTGACCATCTTTATTTGCCATAGAAAGTCTTACTGTAGGTTGACCTCCTATAGGTGCAGAGTAAGATACTGCAACATCTTTAACTACAAGGTCTTGAGGTCTACGATCACCATTTGCATCTTTGCCGGCCTTCCATTCTTTATATGTTATAGTTTGGCCTGTAACAGGATCTAAAACCATTTGAGTAGGCTTGATACCTGCCTCAAAGAAAGCATCCATTTGATCAGCTTGCGCTTTAGTCAAACCAAGGCTCATAGGATCTACGTATGTAGTTGATATGACAGTGCTTTCACCCACAGGTGATGCATATTCTTCTTGCATCAAGAAGTCTCTTTTTTCCCGTTTTTGTTTGTTTTGACGGCGCAATGTCTGTAAAATCCCAACTCCACCCGCAGCACCTACTCCAGTAAACGAAAATGGTTCATCTTCCTGCAATGCTTCCCACTCTGAATCATTGTCTAGCAAATTTTGTGGTGTGTCCTTGTACAAATCTTGGAATGTAATGTTTAACATCCTGGCTTCTGTAGCTTTATCTTCTATTTGCCTCTCCAGAGATTCCCTTCCCTCAGCTGATAATTGATTCTGAGGATTTTCGTACAGAGTAAGAAGCTCTTCAAGCTCTGCCTCAACTGCAGTTATTTCATTATGCAGCTCTCCAGCATATTCACCTCCTCTTCTTCTATATACTATTCCATCCTCTGTGATTACAAATCCGGGCTGACTAGGCGTTACAGGCTCAGTTGTCTTTGCAGTTTTTGCAGCTTGTGCAGCTTCATAATCTTGACGCATTTTCCAAGACTCATCTGCAAGTTTCTGCTTGTAGTTTGTCATCCACAACTCATCATAAGATCTGTCTGTGGTGTTTGATGTTTGTCTGAAGGAGTTTCCTTCTACTGCTCCATCAGTTATTGTCCCAAGTATATTGTCTCTAATGTCATCTGAAACAATTTGCCGCATCTCCTCTATATTTCCTGCCTCTAAAGCTTGAGAAAGTCTACCAACTTTCTCCGGATCAGGATTGGAAGACTTAGACTCATCATCCATCATCCTAGCAATTTCCTGTCTAAGGTTTGGCTCATCCATACGAGCCGCTTTAATTTCTCCTTTCCTTCCGTAGTATCCAAGAACCTCAGGATCGTTCATGACTCCCTGAAGAGCTGCTCTTACTTTCTCTTCACTTACTTGTGTAGTGCCTGAGGCAGTCTTAAGTGTAACCATACCATCTTGTTCACCTCCAAGTATAGTATTCGACGTTATTACAGAGTCAGGCTTAAGCCCTTGCAAAGCCTGGCGGATACGATTTTGTATGTCAGGTATTTGCCAAGCTTTTACACCCTCAAACATATTGATTGCGTTACCTGCTTCGTCGTAGGAGAATCCATTGTATCCGAGCGTAGATAGATCTAAACTACCTTCGTAGTCTTCTGCGTCTATCCTCTTGTTTTTTAGCAGCTCATCTAGCTCGCTCTTATAAGCAGTATAGTTTTCTAAGTTCTGCTTTATAGGTTGAGAACCTTTTTGATACTCAGCAGAAGCTCTAGTGACAGCAGCTGTCATATTAGACAGGTTACCATAATTAGAAGATGCACTGTCTGTTATTGAAGTAAGAGCTCTGTCAGTATTATCCAAGAGCTGCCTACGAGCTTCTCTGTCTCCTTCAAAAGGAGCAGAATTCAATTGGTTAGCTTCTGTTCTAATAGCTGCATTCATAAGGAGGTTATCCATATGTCTATCATACGCTTTATCAAGACCTTCTGGAGTAGGATCTACGTACCCACTTACGACCTGACCAAATTGTGCTCTTTTTCTTCTCATCTTCTTCTCTTTCTTGTAGTCTTACGACGAATCTTCCCAGGCTTTTTCACATACCTGCCTTTCCTACCACCTTCATTGGTGTCGTTTGAGTCAGGTAATATTTCAGATGCTTGCTGATTCTGCATAATATCAGCAACCTGCTCTTCCGCTCCGGCTCCAGATACATTTATATCTCTAGCACCCATATTAAAGGGAGTATTGCCTTTGTACACATTAGCATAGTAGTCTGCTGCAACAGGACCATATTGCATCATGTCACTCCCAAAGTTAGCATACTGCTGGTTGTAATCCTTAACTGTCTGTGTACCAATCTTACCCATCTGATTGATAGCAGCTAGCTTTACTGCTCTATTCTGTTCCGCTGTTCTAGTTTTAGCAGAAGCATTGTATTCACTAGCCTTCATAGCATTAGAAGCATTCTGTTGTCTAATACCTGCATTGATACCTTTTTCCGTGTTGGCTATTTGTAAGTTGGCTCTGCTTTCCTGGTCATTAATATTACGTTGAGCTTGTTGACCTGCAGCCAAATTCTTTTGCTGCATAGCTAGTGCTCCGGGACCAGACATAGAAGATGTTATACCAGCTGCTGCTCCTTGAGATTGTTGAGCTGCTGCTGCACGTTCTGGATCTAAGTTTGTACGACCCATACGTACTTCCCTAGCATACTCCGGCTTCATAAGATTCGCAGCTTGCATAGACTGTAAAGCAGCTATAGGACCAGCCATTTGTAACATGGTTCCCGGCATTCGAGGCCTAAACTGATTAGGTAGATCTGCTGGCTTATCGGGTCTTTCACCTTCAAATGTAGGAGCCTCCAAATCCTCCTCCGGCTTGTACTCTGGCTCTGCTTCTGGAGCACCAGGTCTTTCCAATAGATGCCTGCTATACCATTGATCACCGAATATCAGGTCTCTACCCTGATTGTCAGACGCTATTTTACCTGTAACCAGGTCATCGTCTAGCTCATTGTACCAACTTCTAAAAGAGTCCTTAGCTTCTGTAGTATCAAATTTAGAAGGATCAAACTCTCCATCAGTCATATATTCTGAGAAGTCAAATCTATCTACGTCTTCTGGCAGCGAACCTTGCTCTTCAGTCATCCTGTTATACCAGTCCCTCATTTTATCTGCCCGGTTACCGCTGTTAACCACAGTCTCACCGTATATACGCTCTCCCGTATTAGGATCTGTTTCTTGAATTGCTCCAGCAGCTCCACGCTCACTCCTAAGCTTCTCGTTCCTCTCTATAATCTCCTTCCTCTTAGCTTCTTTAGCCTCGTAGTCCTCTTTAGCTTTTTTATTCTCCTCTCGTATCTTCTTGTTTCTTTCTTCAACAGCTTTCTTTTCATCTTCATAAGCAGATTGCTTTTCCTCAAATTCAGACAAGCTTTCTTCGTAGTCTGCCATGTCCTGCTCGTACTGTTTCTTTTGCTTGCGTCTCTTACCCAGTTGTGCTTTTTCTCTGGGCTTCTCTACTGATTCAGGTTCCCCTTCTTCTCCGCGAAGCTTTTCATTCAGTCTTACGTAGCGTGCAGTAATCTTAGCTGCTTCTTGGTTGTTCTTAGCTTTTGCTAGTTCCTTTTCTAGATCTTCGGCAAGTGTGTTACCAGTAGCAGGATTTTTGATGTAATCCGACACTATGTATTCCTTCTTACCATCTTTGGTATTAACATCTACTTGCAGCTCACCATCTTCTACTTCAAGGCCTGGCTTCTTCTTACCACCCTCTTCAAGTATGATACCGCTGTCAGAACCCATACCTGCTTCATCATGCTTGTTGCCATGGAACTTGAATGCACCGTACCCTATGGGCTGCATAATACCCCCAGGCAGAGGTTTTGCTCCCCCGTCTTTTGCTCTAACGTTCTTAGCAAATTGTGCACGCTTGCGTAAAGTATCGTCGTTACTATTTAGTGCACGTTCTATACACTTATCTGTAACTTTACCACCGCAGTATTCTGTGAATGCGCCGACAGTTCCTTTCTTTTTCATTTGGCGCTTAGCTTTGTCCAAATATCCTTGCTTTCTGTTTGCCATTATCTGAATGATTTACGGAACTTAGTACCAACTGCATACAAATGTACTAAATTTCTGTTAGTATTATCTTTTATAAGTCTCACTCCTAGATAGTGGTCAATCATCTTTCTGCGATTAAACCATTCTTTATTGAGATTTACATAGTTGTTATTTACTACACCCTCTTCAGTGAACATAGTTGTAGCTTGAGGGTGCACAGTAACTTCTGTTGTTATATTTCCTGCAACATTCTCTGTTCCAGTAATAAGCTCACCCTCAGTAAGTTGTTGTTGGATTGAAAGATCTCGTATCTCGTTGACATACCATATCCTATCTACCAACCTAGCATTATTCAAGTAGTTGATTGTTATAGGTAGACCTGTAATCTGAGTGCTATTGTATGCATAGAACTCATCAAACACAGGATTAGATACTCTGAATTGCTCAGAGATACTGTTTTGATCAGGAAGGAAGGACTCAGCCCAGTAGAACATATTCGAGAACAGCTTAGCTTCTGCAGCAGCTGTATTGTCTATGAACTCTACTTCGAAGTTGTATAGCTCTCCGTAGAATCTACCAGGGTTGTTCTTGTTAGTGTGCTCCCAGCTACGATCACCCGCAAAGCTTACCAAGTACTCTGAGGTATTCGTGTACAGGTTAGGTGCATAGCTGTGTCTACTGCCCCACACTTTAAGTTCAGGGTAGTATGAAATGGTCCAAGAGCTTTGTGTAAAGTATACAGGGTTACCAAACCATATAGGTCCGCAATAAACTGGGTTGTTAGCTTTAAAGTTTACCTGCTCTGGGATGGGTACTCTAGCATTAGTTTGTATGACATCTAAGTCTGCACATCCAGATATAAGCTCTGGTATGTCATTGATAACTACTATGTTACCTGCGTAGAAGTCTTCGAAAAACTGCTGTGTAGGTATGGGCTCATGCTTTGTAATAAGTATGCGCTTAAACAGTGGGTCATACCCAAGGGTAAATCCTATCGGTACGTTGACCCCAGTTGTAGCATCCACAAAGAAGCCATTCTCCCTAGCATTTTCACTGTCTAGGTTTATTCCGAACTGCTCTAGAGCAAATGGCATGTTGTCCCTCAACCATGTTTCCATACCACTAGTTATGTCTGCCACACCTTGCCCACTCACGCTGTACACTTTTCTGTCTCTGTAGTTGACGTAAAAGTGTCCATACACAGTAGTTATGTGTGCATGTCTAGAAGCAGTACCAGCATAGCCTGCATCAGCTTGCATAGCTTCATCAGGATCTTGCACAAAGATGTTACCGCTACCTATGAATGCAGTGACAGCATCCAGTTGAAGTTCCTCTTTACCCTTTGTCACAAACAACGAGCGCTCTGTATGTATGTACAGGTTCCCGTTCAGATCAAATAGATTTTTAATCTGACCTCTATGAGTAGGTATGTCTTTGTATTCCAGCGCTCTAAACTTCCTATACCCATCAGAAATACTGCCTGAGTCTACATCAGAACGTACTACTCTGTTAGGGAATGTCTGAACCTTAGATAGCTCTCCGAATACATTCAAAGGTGAGGTTACCTTTACGTTCTGCAGTGCAGATAGGTGATCCTCGTAAAGTATCTTATCAGGTTTGGTGAAGTCGTCGTAGGGAGGATTGAATATTACAGAATGTCCTGTATGATAGTCAAACACTTTAGTCTTTTCTCCGCGCTCTACATCATCTACGTGCCTCCACTCTAGCAAGTCATCAGACTCTACATAGAAAGAGAATACAGTAGATACAGGATTGACATTGCCCTTTACCCAGTTGTGGCTATCTGCTACAACGTTGACAAACTTTTGAGCCATGTCATACCTACTATCAGCAGCACCTGAATTTACTCCTATCTGAAGATAGTCTGGGGTAGCATTCCATATTGGGGCTCCTTGAGTAGTTCCAAATCTATCCGCTATGTACAAACCAGCAGATAGAGGGTCTAGGTTTGCCGGTAAGTCAGATTGAAATCTTCTACGCCCAAAGAAATCTGTAGTATTAAACGCTATGTTTATAAGGTTAGATGCATTTTCTATAACTACACCTCCCTGCGTGTACTCTTCACTTGCTCCCACAGGATCTCCATACCACCTGTTGGCTCTCCAATAGCTATGCCCATAGCTTTGAGAAGTAGAGCGGAAGCTAGTTTTAGTTATGTAAGTATCTCCCCCAAAGATCTCTCTAGACTGTGCTCCCTCGTAGTAATTTCTTGTGTAGTATCCATCATCTGCTTCTCCAGTAGTAAGGTTTGCGTTTCTTATTCTGTTAAAGTAACCAGTCCATACTAGGTTCTGCTGATCAAACGGAGAGAAGACGTTTCTACGTATAGCACACACGTTAAGAAGCCACGCCATAGGCAGTCCCATAATGTGGTTTGTAGGAGACATTCTATACCTGAGACCTTGATAATTTCTTGGGGCATACATCTCTCCGTCCTGCCCAGAAGCATTAGCTAGGTAGTGGAATTGAGATCCTGTATTAAACCCATAGAGCTGGTATTCATATGGAACTGTGTCTTTAAAAGCATCAGGGTACAACCAATTGAGAGCTTCTCCCCACCTTACAAGACCTGCTCGGTCTCCATTAGACCCAACCTGAGTAAGGTTATCAAAAGGAGCATGTCCTCTAAGAGCGGGAAGGCCGCTTACCAACCCAAACGCATGAGCAGTTTCACCTGCTAAGTTGTATAGAATCTGTGCTCCTTTAAATGAGGTGCTGTCACTAGTCTCATGATTCTCACGCCCGTGCAGCAGTATCTTGCTGTTCGGATCCAGCATAAGAGTAAGCTGGTTATCATCAAAATTACCTTCTTGGTAAAACCTATTAAGTGCAGAAGCGCCTGATGTAACTAAGTAATCCCCATCTAGAAAAGCACTTACTGCTTTATAGCTTCCACCCTTGACTACAGTTGGGGAGGATAAAGCTATGCTAGGTGATATGTATGCAGTTCCTATCATAGCCGAAGTGTACCAAGCACGCACTCTAGCCTCCTTAGCTTTAATAGCTAGGAATTGCTCTGCTTTACCCTCAAAATCACCATTTGCAGGCTGTGACAAATCTTCTCCGCGTCTGTATTTTCTAGCACGTTTTGCAATACTAACTCCAGTATTGTCGTTAGCGCCTCCATCAACACCTTGACCTACTATCTCGCCATCATCGTCTCCAATAAACCCATAGTTTATTACTCCTTCCTGGACATCACTTATGTCAAGTATGCGAGTTTCCCCAAACATCTTTTTATCGATGCTTTTTTTACCCAACTGATTTTTAGGATCGTGCCAGTAGAAGTCTACTGTGTTCTGCATCTCAGGACTGACCCATCCTAAAGAAGGGAAAGTAGTAGAGTGTGCATCCCAAGGATCTAAGTTGTTATCACTATTCCTTATGATGTAATCTGGGACTCCATCATTAAAAGAGGTTGAGAGTTCACTCTCATCAAAATCAATAACTGCGTCCCAAACTTTATCAGGAGCACATGGAGGTACAAATACTCCAGGCCCTCCGGAGTACATTCTAAATATTACTCCATACTGACATTGTATGTGGGTAGCAGCAGACATATCAGATCTTTTGCGCAGCTGATGCAGATCGTGAAACTTGAATACTGGGTGGGAGTAATACCTGCGTTCGCCTTCAATTGTGCTCTTCCACTTACCGTAAGTCTCTACAGTAGTATTATCTGTATGGTCTAGTCCCCCATACATATAGAAGGCTTTAGTAAAAGGACCAGTTACAGCTTCTTCTAAGCTTTGCTTATTTACACTAGCTGCTCTAGGATGCCCAGGCACTGCTATACTCTGTCCAAGTATAGTCTTGTCTTTCTCATCTCTCTTAGCATAGTATATCTTATACCCTTGGATTTGCTCTAGAATCCCTCTAGGTATTTTAAGATTGTTGAGTCTCACACCCAACAGGCGCACATTTTCATCCAGCGCCATAGTCCCGTCGCCCCCAATGCCACGAATCGTGCGAAGTCTGTCCCCTTCTAGAGGCCTGTAACCTAGCTCTTCAAACCAGCCATGAGTGTTCCCATTACTGTTATTTACAGGGTGTTCTGACGACCTCTCTATGTATGAGAACTCATCACTAAGGTTACCAGGCATTCTGTGATGCCTAACTCTTTCACCATAAATACCTTGCGCATCGTCTAGGACTGCAACTCCTTCTGTAGTTACATCCCCAAATGTGAAGTCTCTAGTACTAGGGTAGAACTCATTCTCATTAGCCCAGTACCCCATATTACCAGATAGCTCAGGATCTATCTTGTTTCCGGTATCAAGAACATTGAACAATCTTATATCATCATATTGTTCTAGTGCTTCAGTTGGGAGAAATCCAAATGCTAGTTTAGTAGCAGCTGGGTTCTTTGAAAGAGCATCGTTTTCACATACATCATCATCTGAAAGAATACTGATACTAACCTCTGTCTCCAGTATTGCAGGAGTTTGTGAACTTATTTCTTCCCCAACTATTTCGTCCCATCCTTCTGTAGCTCCAAGGGTAGGTCCGTTTGATAACAACCATGCTTCCATTGCATTGAAGACGGTAGTTTGATTATACGAAGCACCGAAGTCATCTGCAGAATTCAGAGTTAGAGATATGTACGTAGCTCCAGTTACAGATATAGTTTCAGGTAGTGAGTTAGCATTAAACTGATTTACCAGTGTTGCATCATTAGTCCAGCCAGCGGGTCTGTAGTATCCTGCGTTTGGGTATCCTACAGGCGAATTTCCTTGACCAAGTGGTGGTACATACAAAAACACAAGTTCATGCTGACTTGCTACTCCACTTCCCCCAAAACTAAAATCGTAGTCATCAAAAGAGAATGTTACCTTCCTATACTGAGCATACTCATAAGTAGTCTGCTGTGTCGCTGGTACAGGAATGCATCTAGGCTCTCTCCCGGGAATGTGGTAAGCATATGTTTCAGTACCATCATTTAGTATGAATGATATGTAGAAAGCATATACCTCACCTCTTCTAAAAGATTTTCTTTGGAAGTAGAAATTAGGATCTCTATACCCTTTCCGAGTATTACCAAGAGGATCTAACAGAAGATTGTTTAGGAGCTCTTGGTATTGATAGTTTATGTTTCCTGTAGGAGCATATGAAATATTGCCTGTCTGCAGATCTTGGTACTCATTTTTGAATTGCTGTGGCACATCAGCATGCCACTCTTGTATAAGTGCAGCATAACCTTGGTTCAAAGCAAACGTGTCGTAAAGCCTAGGGCTGAATGCTTCTGCTTCTTCTACTACAGCTTCAAGCTGTATGTTTTGTGCAAAAGGCTGAAAACCAATGTCTTTGTTACTTGAGACATTACCTAAATACAACCTATTGTCCAGTTGACTTATAGTGTCCGCAGTAATGTAGTTTACATCATCTACTATGATGTCTTCAACAGCAATTGATTGAGAGTCTTCGTTTCCTGAATACGTCACTATTGTTTCGTATCCTTTGTTCATTGCAACAGGCTTAAGCTTTTCAGCTGTCATTGCAGTCTTCTGCAACTTTATAACTGCAGGCTGAAGCAGCTCGTAGTCTATATCAATAGGTGTATCTACTACCCACTGAATAGTCTTGTTACATTTAGTACCACCCTCTGCCCCAATAAAACTATTAGTCGGAGTAATATTCTCAGAGTTTGGGACTATATATACTGGATTGGAAAGTACGAAGTAATTAGTTTCTACCCCGTCTCTATCTGTATACGCAAGAGCTAAATAATATGCAGCTGCGTACAAGTTACCTCCGCTCAGAACTCTTGCTGAATCAAACGAAGAGTGAGTACCTATCCTAGGTATTAGGTTTAATTTGTAGAAAGAGTTAGTGTTGTTGTACAGCTGATCAACAAGTCCACCGCGCAGTCTAAATGCCCTCTGTCTAGTTACATTTATTACTCTAGGAGGATTATATGTGTTAACATATTCAAAAGCCGTGTAAAGCTCTGCCTCTTCCTTATATCCGTCGGTGAAGTATACTATATAATCTCCTGCTTGGTTCTTTCTATTAGTAGCTACTATAGGATGAGTTTGCTGAAAGTTCAACAGATCGTTCTCGTACAGAACTAGTACCTCTTGATTTCTAGTATTCAGAGTACGTATTTGATCAGTGTATACTGTCTCATTATCTACGACATTTACTGCCTGCCCAAACATGACAATGACATCATCGTCAAGTACAGTTCTACCTAGTACTCTAAACCCAGCATTATTAGGGTATTCATAAGTACCCCACTCATTGCTGATACTTCCTTTCTTTATGTTCAGGTTAGCGTTTAGTGCATCACGCATTGTACCCTCGGGCTGATCTACCCGAGCGGTATCCTTGAACATACCTTTCCCTAGCTTCTTCATCTACCATAGGTATTGTAACGTCCTCTATATATGTCTTCCCTGTCCCCAAGCTCATCAAACACATGGTCGTGTCTGTTGATGTTGGGGATAAGTCTAACCCACTGATTCATAAAGCTTTCCATTCTGTCGATGTCTGGGAACACTGCAGCATTGCGTGCTTGTGTGCAGTAGTACTTCCACTTCTGATCAGCAAAATCATACTGTATCCCGTTCTTATTTACATCAACCGTACCCCCAAGTAGCATCTTCTTGTATATGTACCAAAACATAGCTTCTTTGAAGCTGATATCGTCTGGCACCAAGGGGTAGCAATCAGGGTCTGTAGGAAATGCTTTGTAACTTATGCATACAGTGCCTGATGCAAATGACGTTTTAATGTAGTCACTTTCAATAAAGTAACACTCTACGTGACTATCATGATGACAATCCGGACAAGGTTCTGACTCAGGGAAAGTAGTAGTACAATACTTCAGAGGAATAAGGTGTTCACCATGATCTCCACCCATCAAAGTGTTTTCAAGCACCACAACTCTTGATGACAAATCTCTAAGAGCATAATCACTGCTTTTAGATATTGAGTTGTACTTATCTAGCAGTTTCTCATCAAGATTAGATATGACAGCACCACTTCGTGTCTTTATTAAGTGGCTAGCCATATCTTCTTTGGCATCCACATAGGTTCTTTTTAGATCAGCTATCTTTTCGGAGAGACCTTCTAGCTCTTCATATATAGTTTCAGCATCAGGATGACCGCTTGTTGACACCTGCTGCGGGTAATACAAGTCAGCAGGTAGTGCGGCCTTATGATTTTTGATCTGAACCGTACATACTTTTGTAATAAGCTGAGTACTACTCCCTATATGTTCTAGAGCTTCTCCGATCCATTCTATGGCATCATGTAACCAATCCCCATTTTGACTATGAGGATTCAAATCGCGCATTACTTTGCGCACTATCATTTTGCTTGATATGGTCTTATATACTGCCATGCTTTCTGAATCTTAGATATGCCAGGTCATCGTCTCTGAGTAGTTTGGTTAGCTTCTCTTTGTTCCCCTTTATTCCTCTGGTTGGGGTAAACCGATATGCACTCTTGTTAGAAATCTTACATCTAGATTTCTGCCAATGGTACTTACAATACCAAGGATCAGTGTAGTATATGAACCACTTTTCACCTTGACCTGTAGATACATCAAAGAGCTCCTTGCCTTCAGCTAGAAGCTCTTGCTTGTACTTGTTACTCTCCCACCAGTCTATTGTAGGCTTGCTGGGATTGCGTTCTATCCTACGTATAGATAAGGTAGACAAGTTACTACCCATACTGAATTCTGCACCATCAAGAATACTATCGACTATTAGCATGTTGAATTCCTCACAGATCTGCTTAAACAAGCGAGTCTCTATGGGGTCTTCAACATGCTTCACATAGTCTTTGTGTATATCCTTAATGGTTAGCATTATCTGCGACCACCACGTCTACGACGGTCTTTAAGAGCAGACCTCATAGACTCAGTCTTATTACCGTCCTTGTCCATATCAAGATAGTCAGGCTTAGCACCTCCTGTTTTGTACTTCATCATACCCTTCTTACCCTTCTTCTTCTTTATGCCACCATAGCGCTGAGTAGGCATGTCAGGATTCTGTGGATTAGCACCTGCATTAGCACCTGCATTTGCACCAACCTGAACCTCAGGAGCACCGGGTGCGACTGCGTTGTTCAATGCTCCGCCTACTTTGTTCACTGCAGCACCACCAGGTCCCATCATAGAACCAATACCACCAGCAACTTCTCCAACAGAATTAGCTATGTTTCCGAACTTAGTTTCTTTACCTGCAATAGCATTAACCAAGCTACCAACTCCTTTAAGAGCTTGACCACCTCCAGCAACCATTGCACCAGCTATAGCTTTTTTACGAGGTCCTCCCATTTGAGCTTTGCGAGCTTGCTTTATAGCCGACCTATCAATTTTCCGTTGATCTTTCCTACTATCTCTTCTGTCCTGACGATCCTCACGGTTATCCATTCTCCTCTGCTTATTGTCGTCACGAGAACCTTGCCTTTCGTTTTTCCTGAAAGATCTATTAGCAGATCTGTCATTCTTGTTATCCGCTCTGTTCTCCTGCCTAGCTGCTGCTTTAGCTCTACGATCCTTAATCTTAGAAACTTTAGCAGCTGCTTTTTCAGATACAGAACCGCTAGGAGTTTTCGACGTCGATGAAGTCGAAGTCGAAGGCTTAGAAATTTGCAGTTTCTGTTCTGGCTGCTTACTATCTACAGATTTTACATCTCTTCTTGCAAGTGATGCAGTAGGAGTGGTATTCCTAGTAGTAGATCCTTTACCATATGCTGTATTAATTTGGTTTTGAATCTTGTTATACTCAGGAGTGCCCTTAGTCAAACCTTTTCTACGCTTGATCAAAGCATCAATGTTAGAATTTTGCTTCTTAGCGTACTCATACGTTCCCTTCTTAGGTTCAGCAGCAGCTCGTCTCTTAGCATCATCAGCTGCCTGTCCTGCAACTCCCTTTGCTCTAGCGTCTTGAGTAGCCTTGCTTGATCCCGCTCTAGTAGCTCCAACATCTTCAGGTTTGGGTGAAGTTTCTCCTCGGCCCATTGCTCCTATTCTATCCATAGTAGAACCTGTAGCTTTCCCATCACCTGCGCCTTGACGAGTGTTCTGCTTTTCTTCTCTGCTAGGACCTCTTCTTGCAGCAGCTTCATCAGCTATCCTTTTCTTCTCAGCGTTTTGTGCTCCTCTTTTAGCAGCTTCGGCGCTTCTAATAGCTTCTCCTATTGGTCCCTCAGATTGTGCTGCTCTTTTAGAAGCCTCAACCATATACCCAGGATCTCCAGGTCTCAGCTCGTCCTCGCCGCCGTTACCACGTTTAACTCTTCCTTTCTTTGCTTTTACACCAATAGGCCCCCCAAACTTCAATTCTTTGGACTCTTCAATGCCGATAGAAGAAAGATCTTTCTTTCTCTTTTTCATATCTGAAGGTTTTACTGCAGGCTTAGTTTTACCAGTACTAGGTTTCAGTCCTTTCGGACGAGTTTTAAACCCTGATCTAAGAGCAGCGGGTTTACTTTTAGAAGGCATTCCTCCTTTTTGATATTTATTTTTCATTATTGTTAGGATTTATGGAGAGGCTTTGCTATTGCAAATATAATAAACATTAAGATATAGAATTGATTTTACTTATGTCACTAAAGGTTACCCCGCTAAACTTATCTATGTCTGCTGCAGCAACCCCATTAATTTCGGCTACATCTGCTGGGCCTGAGCTACCTTCAGTGTAAGTTATTCTTAGTCCAATACCTCTAATAGCTCCAGCTACTGGGGTGTTTACTATTGCTGTGCTAGTAAAAGCAAACCCAAAACTAGCTTGGTTTGCAGGATCCCAGGTTAAACCTGATAAATCACTTGATCCCCCAAACAGGGTTCCTAAAGTGGATAGACCCAAGTATCGTCTATTAGCTCCTAAAAATGTAGCTGTCGTATTACTGTCAGAATATGTAATACCTGCGCGGGTAGATCCATCATATGTTAGTGCTGATGAATAGCTAGATCCGTTATAAAGATAAGCTCTTAATGTGATGCTTTCTGTTGCTCCTGTTGAACCGAAGGTACCTATGTTTGAATTACCTGACCCATCAAAATCTGTTGTTGCTACAATCTCTACTCCAGTAATAGTTGCGCCTGCAGGAATTTGGTTGTTATCAAAGCAATTGTACCAACGAGTGCCTTTATTAGCTGTTGTTACAACCGCAGCATTAGCATTTGTCGCAGTTCTATGTAATCTTAGAGGGAACGACCAAGCTCCATAATTGATTCCATCGCCAAGTCCTGTGCCTACTGCGGCGTTTGCTAAAGGTCCTATTATTCCTGTGTCAGCCATAGGTAGGTATTATTGAGTTTTATCATAATCCCATTGCAAATCTACGGGCCATAACCACCCTGTAGTTTCATCATACCAGCCGTCCGGTATAAATCTTCTATTTACATCATCCCATACTCCTATGGTATCTGAAACTCCTTCTTCAGTTGCCCAATATTTATCTTGATTTGTAGCTAGTTCAGTAGAGGTATCTTGAGATTGAACTGTACCAGAATTGTATGTTGCTCGAATGAATGACATTACGCAAGCTCGATATAGTCTGGTGAAGGATCTACGTACAACAGGGTAGAAGACAAAGCGTAACCGATAACCCTTACGAAATCTCCTTGTGTTTGTGGTATTGCACTAGTTATAAGGCCAGAGCTTGTACTTATATACATTAAGTCTCCAGGGTTTGCACTTGTGTTTTGACCACGTATACCCCTGACCAAAAGGCCATCACTAGTCGCGCTAGATCCAAGAGCTATTCCAAACAAACCCTTCGTTGACGCTTCCAAATCAGCATCTGCTTCAATCCACGTAGCGTTTGCTATTGGGCTTCCACCGTCATTTGAAAGTACATACGCCTTGCCTGCACTCAGGTTCGTGTTATTTCCATACTTCACTATTTGTCCTTCGTATGAGCCACTTCCGTACGAAGAGGAGCGAGTAAACACCTCCAAATAAATTCCATCTAGCTCATTGGCTGACGTAATAAACCCAGAGTCATTGGTCAGGTCTGATACATTAGTAGGTATAGTAGGTGTACCTGTAATATCCCCATAAGCTATACCGCTAGTATCACCACTAAAGGTTACAGTACCTGATACAGTAGAGAATGTAACATCTCCAGACACATCTAAGGAGCTGGTGTTTAAGTCTACTATTGGGGCAGATACCAGATTTGTCATCTGCATGTCCAGCACCTCAATTGGTGTACCTGTATTTTCAAGATACACCTGCAACCTACCATATGCAGAGTTCTTACCGGATGTATTATTCAGATCGTCTTCAGTAATCTTTAGGTAGCTGCCGTACAGTCCAATAGATGCACTGTGTAAATCTAGCTCTAGTGTACCACCTTCATCTCGGTCTGCTCCTCCTGTGCCCTCTTTGTGTCGGATTTTTGTAGTACCGGTAAGCTCAGAAGTTTCATCTTTTACTATAAAGTCATCTAATACCCTTTGCTGAAAAATAGTATTTAGTGCAGTTACTGTTGCACTTCGACTTGCAGCTAATACAGTCCCTGACTCATCGAATATTCGGCGATAGTCTATTCCTGAAAGGAATACTTTTGACGTTGTGTCGTCCGTAATATCTACTCCGGCAGCCAGAGTGCTATTATTTGACGCAGTCAGGATATCCCCCGCTTCATAGACGAATGGATTCCCAGCGCTTGGCTTAATTAGCACAAGACCATTCTTAATATATACTTTAATACTATCCATCACAGATTAGAACAAGTAACTGTTGGCGCAAGGCTAAGACTATAAAAGACCCCACCAAAAGGATCTGGGACATAGTAGTCGAACTCTATCTCTATCCTAGTAACATCCGGAACTTGGTTGGGAGCTACTCCGGGATCTGTAGCCCCAAAACTAGATTGGTCACTAAAATCTACTAACATTAATGGTCCATTGCCCGGCATGACAGAAAATGCGTCTGCTGTAGATCCAGCTACAGATGTAGTATTTAAAAACTGATGTGACCAGTGATGATACTTGGTTTGCAATACTGTACCTGATGAATTCTTCAAGCGAATTCTAAATACTATGCCTATGTTATGTGAATCGGCTATAAATCTGCCCCATCCTACAACAGCACATTCAGTAAGTCGGATTTTTGCGGCGGCATCTTGAAAAGACGGGGCGTTTGCATCTGTGGATTGTTCAAAACCAAAAAAACTTCTGTTAGAAGGCGTACTACCAATACTCTCAAAAACATCCCAGGCACCCACTAATGGAGAGCCTTGAGCTGCTGAGAAGAAAAAGCCTGATTGGTAATCAGTACCCCCATTTTGCAGCTCAGAAGCATTAGGAGCGCCTGACCAAGCATCTCCACCCAATGCCTGCTGAATCAAATAGCTCACGGCATTAGCATCCATTAGACTTGACCCACTTATTACATATGAAGAATCGTCAAACTGCGCAGCATCGCTTTGAATAGTACTACCAAAATTCTGGAGGAAGATTATCAAATCTGCCGATCCTACCAGTCCATCACCATTAAAATCGCCTACAAGTCCAGTATCTGGATTTGTATACGTAGTCACTGTTCCTAAACCTGCTGCTGTTACTGCCTCAATCATTGACTGAAGTATCCAGCCCATTAGGTCATTGACGCTTAATGCAGTAAGGTTATTGCTCGATATATTATTTACTGTTAGCCGATAGTTATTTGCGTCGCTGATGAGATCGTCGATATCTACTCTTGTGTATGAATTGCCTGCCAATCCAATCTCTGTCCAATTAGCAGCATTTGTCCAATCTATGTTTGAAATTGCAGCCGTAGGATCCTCATCTGTAACGCTCACATTGACAGTATTTCCACCTGAGGAAGTGAGTACCGCACCCGCGCCGTCACTATTCACATCTAATCCATGGGGATAGGTCTTGTATACGTATACTCTAGTGGAAGTATTAAACCCAAACCATGATAAGGGGGTTATGATTTGGTTTTCTCTACCAGCAATTATCGTCGTGTCTGCTGGAGAATACGTCCCATCATTATTTACATCGTACTCTAATTGAGAACTGGTCGGGCTATTATTAAGGTCGATGTTAGAATGCGTTGGCGAAACCTCTCCGTTGCTAGTTGCATATAAAACTACAGCAACATAACCATAGCACCTTTTATTTTCTGGTACTCCGTTGCGCCCTGTAATATTTCTAAATATTCCAAAACCTCTAATACCGCCTCCAGACGTAGCGTCAATAGAGCTATCCAGGACAGGATAGTCGGTATTTTGATTCTCTATTACATCAGCTAGTTTGATTGCCATCGCTCTTTAGGGTTAGATAGTCCATAGCTGCCATCAGAATGTTCGGTGCAATGGACAACTGTCCGTCGTCGATGAGCTCAACTTTCTTGAGTCTAACCTTCTGGTCTTCTTCAAGAAGTTCTTTAACCTGTGACTCGAACAAAGCAGCAGCTTCGTCACTTACCTCAGGTTCTCCTTTGCTGTCAAGTGTAGCTTTTTCTCTTAGCTGGTCTATATAGGACTTCCGATGTTCTTCGAATGACTCTACAAGAGGCTGCAGCTTAGAAAGATTTTGAGCAATGTTCCAACTCGTCTTCAGAGGCAGTGTGTTCTGACTGATCTGTTGAAATGCTTTGTACACGTTGATACATTCTTTGAGTAACATGATGTTTGGGTTTGGTTTGCAAGATACATTAACCTACAATAACTACATTGAATACGGTGGTTGCTGTAACTCCGTTCCCGATTGCAATGCGAACTGTTTGAGCATTCATTGTCTGATACTTGAATATCACAAGTCCTTGATCTGTAGCGTTGTCTCTGACCTGAACTATGATGTCCTCGTGGTTTAAGTTATGTGTTATCTCAAAATAACCAGCAGTTACGTCACCTGCTGCGATAGTGTACTGCTCCTTGTATGTTCTAGCAATTCTAGTAAGAGCACTACTAGCATGATCCTTATTGTCAATAGCCCAGTAATCTGCAGAGATATCATAGACAAGAGTAGGAGAAGTAGAAGAAACACCTTGACCGTAAGCCTCAATACCTACGTCACTAGTTGCAACTGTACCAGTACCATCCCCATCTGCATCAGTAATACCAAGAGTAATGAGAGCGTCTTTGATATAGACATTCTCTTCCTGTATATTTACGTAGCTGGTGCTATCTGTAACTGTAAGACTTCCAGTGATCGTTACGTTGTCGTTAAACGTCTTATCACCATAAATAGTCTGAGAAGCATCAGTTATGATACCTGCTATGTTCTCAGCGTGCACAGGGATAGTTACACCACTGTTATCTTGGGTGCTAGAGCTCAGTATAAGCGAAGTAGCATTGCTAGTACCAACACTAAGGTTAGTAGTACCACTGTTACTTGAGTTGCTGTCTACTTGATCAGCAAGAGCTTGCAGTGCACCTTTTATTGTAAGTGTACTACTGCTAAGCACAGTGCTAGCAGTAAATGCCCCTAGATTTATAGCTCCGTCACTGACACCGCTCAAAGTAACCAAGTCGTCTACAGACAACATGGATTTAGCGGTGGTCATGTTTAGAACCTCTACATCATTAGTGCCAGCTGAATTTCTACCCAAAAAGCTAGCAGTAGCTATATGAGCCATTTTAGCCAAAGTGACTGCTTCATCCGCAATTGTAGTAGCACCATCTGCACTAGACGTTACATCACCAGTGTGGTCAGGGTGTACATAATTATTAGCGTCACTAGCACCTGTATACCCTAAGTCACTAAGGGTGAGGGTTCTAGTAGCAATAGTACCATTTGCGTCAGTTACGTGACCATTAGTATCTGTTGTAATGTTAATATCAATATCCGATACTACTTCAGCACCAGTTAATGCTCCTGTATCTACATCAATATCGTCACCGTCAAATGTTGGGTGAGCATAATTGTTTGCTCCGTCTGCTACGTTAAGCATCGTCCGCACTTGCGTCGCAGTCAACTCAGCAACTGAGCTAGTCGCGTTATCAACTCTACCAAGCAAGCGCTCATCTGCAATGTCTACCAAATCTCCCAGACCCACAGAACTGGGCTGGATAGTCATCGCAATACTTAGGTTACCACCGCTCGTATATGTTGGAGTAGTGCCTCCGATTACATCTCCTGTAAACGTAATGGTACCCGCGTTTGTCAGCCCAGCAGCAGTACCAGTAGTATTCGCTGCGTTGTTAGGAATATCAGCTGAAACTAAAGAACGGAAAGATGGGGCCGCAGCACCACCACTACTAGGACCAGCAAAAACGATATTAGCGTTCTGGGTGTCCAGACCCAACTCGCCTGCTGTGTTTGACAGCAAGTTAGAGTCGAGAGTAGCACTAAGAGAAACAGCTCCATCAGATGATGCTGCATTTGCTAGTACTCGCAGTTTTTGGTAACCGGCTGGAATAGCTGTAGAACTATCACTACCTTGTGTACCAGTAATAGTAAACTTAGGAAGCTTATCTGTTCCAATGCCGGAACCTCCAGTTTGTGTGGCATCATCTAAAACCCAAAACTCAGGTTCTGCGCTACCGCTTGAAGGTACTACATACTTTGTACCACCACTTGAAACAAAGTTACCACTACCATCAAGCCTAATAAAATTAGCACCTGCACTTGAATCTTCCACCAAAGCTCGTCCATCAGCGACATAGAACATGGTAGAGTACTCTTTGAACTGGCCGGGGGCAGCATTCGTTCCATCGTCTTGGAACGTGTAATAGGTAACGTTGTTGTCGTTAGTTTTAGTAGACAGATGAAGATCTGTCCAGTCATCAATTTTACTACGAATACCTCCAAAGCTATCATCTGTACTGACGATGCCTTTGTTCAGGCCGTTAACATACTGAGAGTTTGTTTGTAGTAGATCTGCAAATCCAATTGGCATAGTTTCTAGGTATTATTAGTTAATAGTATAATTACCACTAAACGATCCAGCTGAGTTAGAAGCATAAAACTCATAAGTTCCTGCTACTCCGTAATGAGTTGTAAATGGTACCGTGGTAGATCTTGGGGCACTTCCAAAAGCGCCATAAGATGGTGTACCTCCAGGGTCATTAATTGTATCAATTGTATCTAAAGCGGCAGGGTGGCCGATGTATACAAATTGACTGGCGGTTGTAGACAATGCCACAACTCCAAAATCTGCGTCTACTCCGGAAAGGTTATCAGCAGTGCTGATGATTTCGTACTGCGCTCGATTCCCTGAATTGTCTCTAATAGCATGCAGCAAGGTGGTCATAGTAGAGTTATCGGTTGAATCAAATCCGTCGCAGTCTGTAGTTCCATACCCAATCAAACCGGGGAACTCAAAGTTAATCTCACCAGTAGCAAGCGAATCAGTAGTGGTTGTCTCATCATCTGTAATCTCTACTGTGTACGTAACTGTATCACAATCTGTATCTGCACTTGGAAATGCTGAAGTCACTACAGTATAGCCTGTTGGAACATCGTTCAACCCAGTAATGTTTCCTGTAGTAGTTGAGATAGAGTCAAAGATTTTATATTCAGATGAGGTCCCTGTAATTGATAAACCAGTTTCACTATAAATAGCAACCCCAGCTGCCCCATCAATGCTGCGCTTAACAACAAAGCTTGTAATAGGCACTAAGGAGCTATCGTTCTGGACCTTAAAGTTCAGCTTTGTAGCTACATTTCCCTTTTCCCTGCGAACGGCTGTTTCCGTTCCTTGGTTACCAGATGATCCTGCTACAAAGTGAGACGAGGTATCTTCTCGAGTAAACGAGTCTGAAGTAAGTTGTGGAGCATTATAAGCAGCGCAGTTGACATAACCACTAGCGTTTTGAGCATCTGTACCAGTTATTGTGACAGTAGTTGCTGCAGACCCATTTCCGTCTAACGGGTATATTTCAACTTTGTAGTTGAAATCAGCACTACCAGATAGTACTGAAAAAGAGTCATTAAATGTGAAAGTCTCTGCTGTCGGAGTTCCAGCTGTATTTAAATCACTAAATGTTCCAGTATTAAAATCATTTACTGAAGATGTAGCATTAGCTACTTCTGAGTAAGCGTTAGAACCTAGGCGTCTCCATAGCTTAATTTCACTAATAGCGTAGTTATTGCCGTCTACAACTGATTGATTCAAGTTTGTCACATTGAATGTTACAGTATGATTTTTAGTTTGAGTGGTAGTATCATAAGCAACGCTGCCCTCAGTGCCTGCAAAGCCTCCGGTGGGTTCCTGGTAAGAAACCAGCACTTCATTTATAATTTGCAAAGCAGTCTTGGGTGTTGCAGAAGATGCGGTAATGGTACCACTACCAGTCAGCGTGCCGAAGGTGTTGCTGCCGATAGAGTAATTAATATCACTTGTTTGAAATACATCACTTGCTTTTCCGATCTGCTCCCAGTTTGAAGCTGTTGACCATGCCAAATTTTCTAAATCAGAGTTTTGATACACATAGACTTTGTCATTAGTAGTATCAATCAGAATAGCACCATTAGCTCGTTTGTTAGGGAAGTCGCCAGCTGCCGGTAGGCCTGTACTAAAAATAACACCTTTTAGGTTGTTGCCTGAGGCATCAACAATAGGATACGCTGAGTTTTGATTCTCTAGAGTATCTCCGAATTTAATTGCCATGTCTTATGGTTTTGAGATTGTTAGATGTAGGCTTACGTCGCTGTCAAATGCACCTGTTTGCCTGCTTTTGTATATTTTATATGTCCTAGAAGCACTTCCTGCAGTATAGCTGTAACTACTACCAAGTAGTTCAAAACTGTCAGTATAGTCTGCTACTCCTCTTCCTGATACACTTGCTGCTATTTCTTGTATAGTAAAGATAGCAGGAATAATCAAATATGTGAAGTTAGAATTATTAACAGTGTCTGAACTGCAATCGAAGTCGTGTGTCTGAGATGCTACGTTAGCTAATCCTAAACTGTTATGCACAACTGAATCCCCTAGCAAACCACTAACAGTTACTGTGTTCCCTGTTGAGCTTGCTACAACATAGAACTCGTCTCTAAATATTATTGATGCTGTGCTTGTCAAATTAACTGCACTTCCCGCACCATTGTTACTTAAGTAAGACAAAGTAAATGTTACAGTCGCAGCTGCTCCATGGGAAGTTTGTACAGTAGGACTATAACTAAGACTAGAGAATGTAGCTGAATTTCCAGTCCAGACATAGGAAGCATTAACTTCTATGTCTTCTCCGCTTGGTTGAACACTGGTATTTACAATTGATACTCCGTCTTCAAGGTTTCCAAAGTCTGTCACAGTTACAGTGTAACTGTCTATCGTACTTGTTTGCCCCGTTGGGAATATAATGTTGTTACCCTCTATAAGGTTTGTATTGCTGCTAGATGGTACTGTAGATACTATTGTAGGTTCAGTGAACGGAGCAAGTATATCTCTAATTATATCTTCAAGGTCTGTACCTGAACTATAAGTAGTTCCTACTACAGCATCTCCTATACTATTAGTAACTGACAGATTAGAGTCTATAGTTCCTCCCCCACCGCCACCGCCACCGCTGACATTTGTAAAACTTAGACTTCCTGATCCATCTGTGGTAAGTACTTGGTTAGCAGTACCGTCTGACAGGGGGAATGTGTATGGGGATATCTGATTTGCCACTCCTCCAAGGAATATAGCTCCATCTGCAAGATTCGGGACCATTTCTTCATGCCCTTGCAGATGAACCATTATCTGTTCTATGGTAGTTCCAGCTGAGTTTACCTGAGTTACAACACCTACATTTTGCACTTTAGCTGTGCTAGATGTAGGTCTTGTTGTTGTAAGATCACCTGCATCACTTACATACAGGATGTCCCCAACGCTTACACTGGTATACCCAAATATCTCTACGTCTAGAAGTCCGTGAGTAGTAATATCTACACTGTCTCCGTAAGAAACAGTTGAGTTAGCTACTCCCACACAAGGCATTGCTGTAGCATCATCTGCATCTGCAATCTTTACATATATGTAGTCTGCATCTGCACTATGTATATATACAGGATCTCCTGCTGTTATTGCTTCTAGTGCTGCAACAAGTTGATCTCCTGTTACTGTAGAACTTAGGAATCTCCAAGTAGTGTCGTAGTCAGTGTTTGACGACTTTACTATTATTTGCCCAGGTTTACCTTCTAATGGTACGCCCGCAGCAACAGTTGCTGGTGTAGGATCAGTATCAGTTATAGAATCTACGCCTGTCACGAATGGGGAGTCATACTCAGATCCTACACTGACGAGTCTTAGACCTCTATAATTTCTTACTTCTCTTATTATTCCTGTATCTCTGTAGACCATTTCCCTGCCTTTGTCGCGAGAAAACATTCTTCTACTGATATCATTCATTGCAGCAACTTCGTCTCCTACTGCAGTATTTAGTCGTACTTCTGTAGTACCTCCCCCACCTTTCTTCTCTATCTTAAAGAATAGGCTTATAACTCCTGGGGCATAGTAATTTGAGTGGGAGAAAGACTCTACCCCCACATTAAAAGAATTGGTATCGCTATTTGTAAATACAAACGAATTCATCTATCCATTTGATTGCGAGCAAGCAATAATTTTATTTCAGCCATATCTTCAGCAAGCTGATTAAGAACAGTATCTATTTTATCGTTACGCAACTCAAGAGTTTTAACACGACTCTTAAGGGATGCGTAATCATTTTGATGCTTGATCCAAACTCCTACAAGTGCTCCAGCAATCATCAAAAACTCAAAGTGAGATAAATAGTCAGGCATTAGCAATTACATTTCCAGGCTCTAAGAGCTTTGTTAATTCTTGAATTAGGGTCTCTTTTTCCTTCAGCTCCGGTTCGGCTTCTTTTCATTCCGCACATGCGTGCACAGAAGGAATCTCTTCGCTTTCCTCCTTGAGGTTGTGGTGCTTTAAGGTCTGATCCAGGATTCTCACGCTCATAAGACTTACGACCTTTCTCATTTAGACCTCCGCTAGGATTCTTTCCTTCTTTACGAGTCCAAGCTCCTGACTTGGCTTGTGATCTTTTTATAGCTTCATCAGACACAGTTCCTTTTCCAGGTCTAGATGTACCAGCTTTTTTCTTCTTATTGATGTTGTACCAAAGGCCTTTACGCACCTTCTTACCATCTTTTCGGATGTGATACTTTGAAGACATTACTTACAGGAAGAATATGCAATAACAGTTGTTCCAGCTCCTGTGGTTATGTTGGTCATAGCCCCAAACACAGTAACTCCCGGAGGTATATCCAAACTTGTCATAGCTGGACTACCAGTCGTACTAACATCATCTCCTGCTATAAGAGTAAATGCTACAAAGTCACCGTTTATATTTGAACTTGCTCCTATTACCTGAGCGCCGCATCCCCCAACCTGCTCTCTCATTACAGCAGCTGTTTGATCTTGGGGTGTATTGAATCTTTTACTTGCCATTATTGTCCTTGTTGAAGCGGAATCTTATCCTGCTGTTTATCATTCTCAGTATCAGGGAAAGAGCCTGCCAACATTCTAAGTTCTCCAGCCATGATACCTTGGTTAATTTGAGCTACCATATCCGCTGGTAACGGGTACGGAGATTGGGGATCATAACAAGGACCATCATTACAGGTATTAAAGTTATATACCTCTTCAGGGTCCTCGAATACTCCCCTAACATTTATAGCTTCTAAACCCTTCGGTCTATAGACGTAAATATACTCATCAATAACGTAATATCTAGTCTGACCTTTTGTGTATTTTTCGAACTCCAAGTACTCTACCTCATAAGGCTCTACTCTTGGGATACTACCTGTTCCATCAGGTTTACCTATAAAAGTAAGTGCATCCCTAAAATTAAATCTAATAGTCTTGGGAAGCTTATCTACTGTCCTGTATACTACACAGGTGGGAGGGAGGTCGCAGCACTTGGATGCATCTATTTGCTTAAGCTTTAGACATCCAAGGTCTTGTTCTAGAGTTTTAGATACATACCCATTACGAGCATAGTCCCTGCGAATAAACATCGCACGGTAATGCTTGATGTTGAACTTTATCTGATCTAGAGATATATGTTCATCATTGCTGGAACGTCCTCCACGTACCAGGTTGAGTAGATTGTATGCTATTTCATCAAGCGTCATCTAACTTATCTTTGATCTTCATGATCTCAGAGCACTTCTCGTACTCTTCTGCATCTTCGAAGTATTGTATCATATCATCTGCAATCAACATGAAAGTCTCAGGCACACCGGGATCGAATGGAAGAAATATCATATCATCTGCATCATCAAGGAGTTGCTGGATGGACATAGCCCCAGTAATCACCTTGTAAGCATTTCGATATGCTTCATCCAATATCTCTATTTCCTCTTCTAGAGAGGTTACGAGATCTTCGTCTTCTGTGTCGTCAAAGTCTAACATTTGCCTGTAGATATCCTTCAAGTCCAGTTTGCTTATTCCATATATATGCTTGTCCTGCTCGTTTAGCTTCATACCCCATCTGCTTGTGCCAGTCATCGTTAGGACAAATAGATGGTATGAACCTGACCTTAATACCTCTGTACTCATTTACCATCTCTTTATGAAGATGGCCGCAGTGTACCTCTCTGTGAGTAGTACGTGCAAACATCTCCGGTTGTTCCGTCGCCATGATCAGTGGCATGTCAGCAGCTTTTTCTTTATCTCCATGCGTAAACATCAGCATATTCTTTCCGTACTGGTAGTACTTACGGCTCTCATAGCTATTGTCTACTTGAACATTTTGGTCATACCTATACCACCCTGAGAGCACATCTCCTGCGTAGAACATACGCTCGAAGTCATGATTCCCAGAAACCACAATTACATCCACAGGTGCTATCTGCTTCAAGTAGTCAATCGCTTTGACCATAAGCAGCCAGTAACCACGGAATGTATCTTTCCAACTTGCTGATTCCTCAACAGGTGTTCCTTTTGTGGTAGTTCTCCTCATCCCTTCAGAGTTCATACCGTCATTCCCAATAGGAAGTATGAACTTGTCTATCTCTAGACCATCAGCTTTGCGTACCAGCTCATGCACTACACCTATATACTGAGCCTCAACCTCATCTATAGATTGACTATGCTCTTTACCATAGTGCAAATCAGGTAGAGATATCTCATATGCAATAGGCTTGAGCTTAGGCTCACGCTCTATGAGTGGTACCTCAGGGCTATACTTAGATGCAAAGCGTTCTATCTCTTGCTTTACATCTTGCACACTAACAGATTCGCTCTTTGTAACTACAGAGAACCTCTGCTTACCTGATACTGTCTGCCAAAACTTTACGCTAGCTACGTCTGAAGTTTTGATTCCATTCTTGTCAAGGTACTCTTGGAACTCAGTGATAACGTTATCGCTCTCATTTGAGTTCCCACGAGCTAGCGTTCTAGCTTCGTATAGTGCTGTTTCACAGTCTTCTATCGGTGCGTCAAGTCTTTCTGCAAGTACTTGCGCACTCTTCTTCAGATAACCAGGCCTCTCCCCGATGAAGTCCTTTATATCTTCAATTGTCATTCTACTACATTTCCCCGTTTATCGTGCGTATGTGCACTAGCTTTGAGCTCTCTGACCTGTGACTGCAGCTTTTCTACATCTTCCTCAATTTCGTCAAGCTTGATGATTATGGATTCAATGTCTTTCTCTGCCGTAGCCATTTCTACGGTGCTGTCAGCAGTAGTAGCTATAAGCCAAGTGCCTATACCTACAACGAGAAGTCCTGCAGCTGAAGTGATAAGTGTCTTTGGATCTTTCATTTCTTTACTTTTTCTACGGTGCGGCCTGCAAAGTATGCTCCGAATACAGTGAGCATTAGTATCTCTAGTAAGCTGATATAGCTGCTAGGTGGTTTGAAGTTGGGATCAATACCTTCCCAAATCATCATCACCATAAAGAAAACACATAGCAGAACAAGCATAATAGGGCGTATAAGCTTAGCAAGCTTAACGTCTGATTTCGCGTCCGCTTCCCATCGTCGTGTGACATTCTCTTGAGCTTTAATTTCTGCGTCCATAACTGCTTGAAAGCTTTCACTATCGAGCGTTGGGTCTTTATCTACAAGATTTTTAACTACGCCCAATACGCCGCGGTCCGGGAGTACATCTCCGACCACTTCGAGGACAGATGGGGCCTTTTCTTTTAGCCACTCTCCAACCTTGGTATCGCGTAGTTTCTTCTTGTCGCTCATCGCATTGGGGAGGCAATGTATTCGATTCTAACTCCTGCGGCGTCATTGGAGAATACTTCAATGTCATCAGTAGCTGCGTCGCATTTCCATGGAAACATTGCAAACTCACCAGCATTCAAAAGCAAGGCGTCATCTCTCACACCGTTCTTGTTGAACTGTATGGTGAGAGTCTTGCCCCCAGTAGTAGATGTGTTACGTATAAACACATACACCTGATTGGCACCTGCCCCAGTTTCAGCAGAGTCATAAAAATCTGCCCCGTCAAACAGAGTATACGGAGAACCAGATGTAGTAGCTTTAATCAGCCTTGTGGCTGAGTCAATCTGAGATTCTACATTGAATGTTCTGTCGTGACGTTGAGATATACTGTTTCTAAAAGTATTGCTTGAGCGAATAGATATTCTTGTGTTGATGGTACCCATTAGGCAATTATTTGTAGGAGCTTTTCTACTTGCTCCCCTGTTATTTCATCAGGGAGTTGGTCTTCTCTGATGGGGTGCAGAAACACCTCAATTTTATTATCTAGAAGCTCCTCTACATCTGCAAGCTGTCTCTTACGCTGATCAATAAGTTCAGTGTTTTCCTTCTCCAGATTTTCTATAGCTTCTTGATTTTCAGCCTCAATAAGTTTTTGCATCTCTACCGACAGCTCCTGAAACTCCATGCTAGGAACAGCAGCCTGTTCAAGCGGATCCAGTATGTTACGGAGTTCTTTAATATTCTTCCCAACAAGAACAGCAAAGCGTGCTCCTTTGATAGATTTTACTGCTTCAAGTCCTTTGTAAAGGTTCAGAAGCTCTCGGTTAGTTGCGTTAAACTTTTCCATGGTATATAGGTTTGATGGTTTTTGCTAAGTTACGAATTTACTCCTATAATCAAGAAGTGTATTTTATTGGAAGTACTTGTAGCTTGTGATCCTGGGTTGGTTAATCTAATCTTGAAAGACCCTGCAGCTACATCAGATATGTTAGCACAGAGAGTAGCACCATCGTTTTCTGTAGATGCTGCTGCAGATTGAACAGTCAACATAATCATAGACGTAGTGCTTACCAGGGAGTTTGTTACAGTAAACTCATGTTCAGCAGCTGCACTAATTGCGGTAGCGTGCAAAGTAATAACCCCTGCAAACTTGTTTATTGATACCGCTGTAGTAAGACTAGTACCCTGCGTTATAGCTCCTGAATCGCTAGTAAGCATACCTCTACTAGACTCCAGAACTACTTGATCAGCAAATGTGCTGTGCCCGCTTTCATCTATAGTAAGTCTAGTCGTACCTGCTGTTTCTAAAAACACACTTCCTTCAGTACCAGATCCTGACTTTCTGCCTCCAGCAATCGTGGTATTACCCCCAGATCCATTGGTATGTCCAGCACCTGCCTGTACTCTTATAGCTCCACCAGCTGCTGCTGCTGTACTGCTAGACGCTTTTATAGTAAGCTGCGGACTTGTTCCTGAACTACAATCTCTAGCAGTTATGTTCGTGGCTGCTGTTCCATCTTGTATGCCCAGTGTTATATCACCGCCTACATTTAGGAAAGAATCGTAGTATTTGCTTGCTCCTCCTATAAATACATAGTCTGTAGCAGTATTCAGGGTGATGCCGTTGTCTCCTGCAGTTGATCCTCTAAGCACACCATTTCCAAGCTTTATATCATTTCCGTTAGTATCAAGAGTAGCAGAAAAGGATGTTGACTTGAATACTGGAGTTGCCCATTCCAAACCGTTACTAGCAGAAGTATTTACAGTCAGTACTTGCCCATTACTGCCTGATGACGTAAGAACTCCAGGATTTGTTCCAGCTGCAGTTCCAACAACAAGAGCACCTGCAGCCATAGTTCCTATAGTTTCTACAGCACTAGTTCCGTTACCAACAAGTAGGGCACCATCTGTAAACGTAGAAGCTCCCGTACCACCACCAGCAACAGCAAGTTGGTTAGTGTAGTGCGTAGTATCTGCAAGATCAAGTTGATTAGGTCCTCCAAATTCTGACAGAAACTTAGAGTTTGTATTGCTTGCTGCATTCAAATCTATGTTAGAGGGATCAAACACAAGCATCAAGTTCTGCTTTGTAGAATCTGCAGTACTCTTATCATTTCTGATTTTAAGAGTACCTGTAGTATCAGATACTCCAAGCCCCTTGAATATAAGGACTGACTTATCTGTGTTACCTGCAGTACTGCCTACACCTCCTCCTACAAACAAATCTTGGATTGTGGTACCTGCAGTGCCTTGAGTAACACCCCCAGTTGCCTTACCACTTTGCAGTGTAGGAAGCACGTCATTAAGTGCAATTTTACTTGAGGTACTAGAATCTATATTACTAAGCAACAAGTATTCACGACTTGTGTTAGCTGCTTTATTAGCTGTTCTAAGTTGGCTGATTCTCTTGGACATTAGAATATTAGTTCTTCTCCATCTTCTCCAAGTATACCGGATCCGCTGGAAGTGTTATTGTTTGTTTTAGGATCTATGTAGTTCTTGAGAACTTTAGGATCCACGTTGTTTACGTTTTCTGCACTAGGAGGCATTGTAGATACCTGGCACTCGTTGCAGAATCTTGTCATAAACTCCCAGAATACTTGTAGGTATTCCTCATTACCAGTGGCAATGTTGTTTCTGTCTGCAGTTCTGAGTTTTACATCTTGACATCTAGCCCATCCTGAGTTAGGGAATCTTGGGTGTATGTCCAGAGGTGTCATCTCCCTAGTAGCTGTATAGTAACTCCTAGTTACCTTTCCTCCTTTCTGGTGGAAGTACATTATAGTCTCACCTTTTGAGTATGTGTCTGTAGAGTTGTAGTACTTTGCTCCACTTGCTACCCATTGGATTGAGCAGTCAAATGCCTTGCTCTTATCAGCTGATTCGTAGTTACAGTTAAACAGACATGGGAGCTCTGAGTTGTTAAGTCCTCCTGCAAACAGGTAGGCAATTAGAGACAGCTTCAGTATGTCAGTATCATCGTAGTAAGCTCCAGACTTCATTCTGAACAGAAGCTTCTTACCTTCCTCAGACATACATTGGAAAGCCTGCTGTTGAACAGCGCTGAAGTTTAGAGGACTTCCATCTGCGGATTCAATGTCTACTGCGCATGTAATCTCCACAGGATTGACAACATCCACGAACGGATCGTCTTCATCATCTCCTCCACCTCCATCTTCAGTGCAGTTACCAAGTATGATGCATGGGTCAACGGGAGGTCCGCAATCACCAACAGGGCAAGGATCATAAACAGTCGGATCACAGTTTGGGTTGCTAGGATCAGGACATTCAGGCTCTTGTTCTTGACAATTGGGGTCTGTAGCTGGATCGCATTCTGTATCACTTCCATCACAGTCAGGGTCAATAGAACCAACGCATCCACAGTATTCACATACCAAGTTGTTGCTTGCGTCTAGAGGTGCGTCAGGGTTGTAGTTGCAAGCATTAGGATCTGTGCACTCACCATCACCTCCCGCAAAATCATCACAAGGAGGCTCTGAAAGACTTCCTAGAGCAAATCGTGCCCCTGCTCCCTCCAACAAATCTGTACAATCGTAACACTCTTCGTCAGTTGGATTCTGCTCGCAATGAGTCAATATTACTTCACAAGTCCCATCATCGTAGGTAGCATCAGGATTGTAATTATCTGCTTCCGGGTCGGTACACCCAAGTGTGTATTCCTCACAATTTGGTCCTACACACGGCTCAAGACATTCGTCTAGCGGTGCATCCAAACCTACAGTTACAGTATCCAAATATGTAGACAGCTGTGAGAATGCTAATCCTCCGCAGTTTGTAAGAGATTCAGGTGTAGGGTTAGCTGCCACTATTACGTAGTAGAACCCGGGAGGAATACCAGTAAATACTTCTGTAAATGAACTTCCTGTAGCAGTATTATTCAAAGGAGACCAATATCCTACCCCAGCTATAGATGTACCTAACTCTTCACTAGTGGGAAGGTTAGTAAACATAGTAGCTATTGAATCAAGTATATTGGTTACTCCTGGTACAGAGCTGTTTTGAGCAACAAGTAGAACTGCAAACGTATTTATGTTAACTCCTTCAGTCCCTGCAGAATTGTACGATATATTTACAGTTACCTGACCATTGTTATTTGGAGTGATAACTTGACCTTCAAAGGATACCCCTTCTACTACGGTGGTGTTTGTAACACAATTTGACGTAGAGTTTACTGACGTAATAGTTGTAGTAAACGCTGCATTGTTAAGCGTTTCTTGGCAAGGGTCAGTGTTCTCGCAGCTTCCGTCATCGAACGTAGCATTAGGATCAAAGGTGTCCGCAGTGGGATCGGTACATCCCCCAACCAAAGTATCACACCCCTGCTCATCTGGAGATGGGATGTATACTGTGTCCACAAACTCGCAAGGAGCATCTCCGCTAAAGTAACTTACGTAAGGACTTGTAAACGTGACAGTTACTGTGTATGTCCCAGGATATATAGTTCCTAAGAACTCATTTGTAAACTGAGGTATGTTAGGTGTGACATTGTCAGATTGAGTCTGAGTCTGTAAGTATCCTTGGGGACCTGTAACAACTACCGTATACTCTATGTCTGGGCTAAATATAAATCCATTGCTTGCAGGATCATACACCCCTTCAATGCTAACTGTTATGCTTCCAGATACGTAATTAAAATAGGTAGTAGTACCTATGTCAATTGTATTGTCAAGGTTTCCATTGTCACATACTGTAGTAGTCTGTGCAATACACCACAACCAGTACTGATCACAGTTAGTTGTAGCTTCGTCTTGAGTGAAGCATATGCTGTTTGGATAAGCTCCGTCTCCCAACAAATTGTTGGACGGGACTATATCTGGACAGTTTGAAGCAGGTTGATATGGAAGTATAGGATATGCAATGTTCTGCTGCCATGGATACTGGAAGCCTGACATTGCCAAGCTGAAGTAATCATTAGTTATATCTGCACATGAACAGAACGTGGTCCACATCAATCCAAGAACTCTATTGTAGTTAGAGTTTAACAGCGTGCATTCTGCAGGAAGCTCTTGTGGATCAAGCTCAAGTTCTATCAGATAAACTCTGCCTGCTCTGAACCAATTTTGAGTAGCTGCAATAGTTACAATCTCATCCCAAGTAGGTTCTGTGATAGTTCCTCCGGTAGCAGTAGCTGTGTAATCAGGAGTTACGTAGTTAAAAGCACCTGGGATAAGCTGTGTAGGCGGTGGATTAGACTCGCTGTATGACTGCTCTAGATCAATGATATTTGCAAGCTGGTCTGTAAGAGGCCTGATGTGTAGCTTCCAAGCTGTGTACGTTTCATTGTACGTTGTAGCCATCCAGTTGAGTAAGTTTGTAAAGGCTGTAGAGCCTTGGTTTACTCCTCGTATGGATAGATTAGCTACGCCTGTGTTATCTGCAAAGTCATTGTTGCAAACTACTGCACCACCATATTGTGCTCCGGTAGAATTATAAAGCTGACCATAAGCCTGACCTTGCACATTGAAATATGTCTCTAGCGATGTTTGTGCATCACCCGTTAGTCCGCACAAGTAAGAGTTTACAGCACTAGGTCCTTCGTATACACCCAAGCGCATACCGGTAGTGCCGTTGTTCAATCCTATATTAGCTATGTCCCATCCCTGAGCTTCTGCTACACTATTACACTCCAGACATGTACCGTTATCTACTGTTGCAGTAGAATCATAGTTGATAGCATTCTCATCCGTACATCCCGGGATATCGAATACTCCATCAGGAGGATCTACAAGATTACCATATGTAATAAACGGAGTATGGTAAGCAAATCTTGTGAGATCAGCATTCGTACTTTGAATAATTGATGTGTTGCCTGGGAACGTATTCCAGTTACTTGCACTAGCTATGGTTATAAAGCTCCCTTTAAACCTGCTGTAGTCTACGTTTCCTTCTACAGATATATATCTTTTAGAGAAGTCAGGCAGCTCTTCACTATCAGTAGAAGGTGCTGATGGGTAGGGAGTATCTGGCCATATATCTCCATAAGGGAAGTTTACGTCAGCGCCCTCCAAAAATGCTACGTCATCGGAGTCTGCTGTTATCTCTACAACTAGCCTATATGAGTTTGACCCTATACTGTCAATAAATATATTATCGACATCATTGTTGTCTTCTACAATCAGTTTGTATGCCAATGGGCTTTCATTGAGCGCATTGTCCATAGCTAGTGGTCGATATTCTATATGTGGGAATATCTGCCTAACCTTAGTTATTCTATTAGCTAGAGTGTCGCTGTTTTCTAGAACTATCTTTGATCCTGCATCAGTTTCAAATTCTCCGCTACAGTTGTTTGTATAGAAAAACTCGTATCTGATTTTTAGCTCTCCTGTACCTATAGCACTCGAGAGAGATCCTGATACTCCAGTTAAAGTCACAGTGCTTGCTTGACCAGTAAAACATTGGTCAGTTCCTGTGAAAAATGACTCATTAAACCCAGTGTTAGCTGATGTGGGTATTACTATTCCCTGCTGCCCAGCGCTAGTTAAAAATGTTTCACCATCATTACTGTCGCTTACTTGGGGGTGGAAATAGCCAGTAGTCCCTGACTCTGGTCCTACAAAATTTGCATATCCAGGTTTACCCAAAGTTTGAGTCAGGAACATAGTTGGGGCATACGGGTACGGAGGTACAGGAGATGTTGCATCTTCTCCCAAGTCAGTATGGTATGACCGAGATGTAATTGGGTACGGACGTACTCCAAACTGTGAGTTTATGAAGTGCTCATAGGATGGAGTTATTACCTGTTGGTCCTTGTTTCCTGCCCATCCTACTGGATGGTTCCTTGATATTGCCCTACCTCTTGAGTCAGTGCTATCTTGATCACTTGGACTAAAACCGTTGTACGGGTCTGGAACTATTCCACTATTAAGTACTACTATGTCCTGTGCACTAACTTGAATTTCTCCTTGTCCTACTAGTATGTTTGCTCCATCGGTACGCAAACAGTCAAGACCTAGCCTCCAGGTTTGAAAAGCAGCAGCATTTACCTGCGGCATATGTCCACACATAGTATCCTGCAGAGACCCAGTTAACTGTCTTGGATAAGTGTGACCTGCAAACAAGAGGCTGTAAAACAATTCGTCATCAGGTCCCAAGCCTTGAGTTGGACTTTCGTTGATATTCAGATTTGTATGCGGAACAAGCGATGCATATATTCCATGTACATCTGCTAGAGAATTATCATCCAGTCCTCCCAACCTGAGGCTATTAGACAAGCTTAGCCCAAGAGTTGTGTCACTTGTTAAAGTATATCTTGTTACTGTGCATATTCTAGCAATGCCTTTGAACACAGGTACATATGGGTCACTGCTTGTTCCAGCACTTCCTGGGTAGAAAAAGCTTGCCCCATAATTACTAGTTATTTGGTCTAGAGATCCTAGTCTTATTTTACTATTTAATGCTGTACCTGAAAGCTTTGTATCTTCTACAACTATTAGTGCATAGTAAGGTCTTATAGTCTCAGGCGCGTAGTCAGCTAGATATGAGTTTATATAAGCAGTACTAAAATTAGTGTTTACTACGCTGCCTGTACTCACATTTGTATGTCCTGGAAGATGCCAATCTGTGTTGCTCCCTCCGTAGAATAATTTGCTGTACCTAGACTCTGTTGGGTCTGTACTTTGATTCTGTGGATTTGGTCCGAAAGTTGTGCTAAGAGATGTAAGACCAAAATCATTAGCTATTGCTGTTCCATCAGCTGCAGGAATAGTGTCAGAGAACGCACACCAAAAATGTCCAGGTCTATCTACACCAGTGCCATTATTAGGAGCTTGAAAGCTTTCTCTGAATATAGGAGGTACACCATAGTTCTCACTATTCTCAGATACCATCACTTGCCCTGTCGGGGACACTATGTCTCCGCTTACAAACGTAGAAAACCACCCAAACTGTTTACCAAAAGACAGTTTTCCCTCCGGCTTTACCAAAAACGCTAGAGTTGAGCTATCGCTGGTTGTTCTGTCTACAATTATTTTTGATCCGAAGAAGTTACTGAAATTAACTCCTTGGGTGCTGAGTGCTAATGCTGGTGGTGATTGCCCTTGGCCATTTCCTATCTGAAAAATATCAGGGTTAGGGAATCTAACATTAGTTACATCATTAATACCTGTAAACCAATTTACATAAGTAGTTTTTGCAGTAGCGTATCCGCTCTCAGAAAGCCAGCTTTGATTTCCAGCTGGAAATGTACCGAACAAAGTCTTTGACGATAGATCATCAAAAATACCTCCCCAAGGCATCGTAAAAGTTGCATGCCCTTTGTAGCCTATACCATATTGCTTTCTTGTAGTATTGTTTGTACTAGTCGAAGCGTTTGACCTTTCGTTTAGTCTTCTGTAAATCTTTGAAAACGAGTAGGCTACTCTACTGCCTGTCATACCAGGTGGAAGATCAGGATCTTCATTGCCGGCCGTGACAGAGATAGGTCCGTGTATGGTTAATTGATCTGGACTTATGATTAAAGCACAGCCATCGGCAGGCTTAAGGTTAAGCACCACATCTTCTACATCCCCAGAAATAAAGTTGAGTTCTACTACTGCCTTGTACAGATTTGACTGAGTATTGATAATACTCTGCAAGGTTTGCGATATGACTATATCTATCACTTTAGCCCCTCCTATTTGGAAGTGACTAATAGATTGTACTATATCAGACGTAGACTCAAATGAACTAGCTCCTGTTTGACTAGTTCTTATTATCCCTGACACACTAGCACTTACCAGTGAATCTATTCCTATTTGGGCAAGCTGTGTCGCACCGCTGCTAACGTAGTCGTGATGCGTCTGAATATTGTTTGCAGGGTCTATGCAATTTTGTACAACTCTAATTACACAAGATCCGCTTTCAGCTGCATTCAGTGATGGATTACTTGCAGCTGCTCTTTCAGTCTTGTCTTGGTATACAAATACCAGCTTATTGTTAGAATGTTTGCCTTTCATATGTCACTTGTTAGCAGCCACAAGCGCATACTTCAGTGCACAACTCTTTTGCTTTGTTGTACTTGTCCTGAACACTATCAGTCAGTCCAAGTGTAGCTTCATACTTTGCAGCTTGAAGCAAAAGCCTAATAGTTTGTGCTCTTTCAAGATCTTCTTTGCACTTATTACACTTGCATGTGCAATTGATTGCGTCATGAACCAGCTTGGCAATGCAGCAATCTATTTCAGCGCTACCTACAGTAACGTAGCTTTTAACTATCGTTTGATTTTTATCAGTAACAGTTACTTTATTTACACCTCTAGTGTCTGCAGTAACTGTTGAGATAAACGTACTGGATCTGCTTTTAGATCTAGAAACAAATTGTTTTCCAGAGCTAAGATTATTTACGGTAATAACAAAAGTGGAGTTTGGTTGAACTCCTTTGCTGGTTACCTTCAACTTAGTATTTGCTGCTAGATGCTTAAGACCCATGATTGATAGAAATATAGGGGAGCACCACTAGTGTGATGCCCCCCATATTAATTAAGCAAATACGTACTCTGTTTTGGTAGCAACCGGATCAGCCGTACCTGCGTTGAGGACAACGCCGACGTCGTTCTGACCATTAACTTCGTAGATAATAGCAGTACCATACTGAGATCCTTTGACAACAGCACGATCACCATCAATTTTGTAGGTGATTTCGTATCTGTCGTACTCTGTATCTGCAGCAGTAACGAAGTTTTGGAAATCCATCGGGAAGTACATGCGGTTGTAGTGTCCTGCCATAGCACGAGACTTCAACTCATCTGTACGAGCTTGCCAAGCATTACCAACACCTGGAGTCCAATTAGCTGACTGAGTAACAGTAAGGCTAGTGCTACCAGTAAGGTTATCAGCAATGATATCGAAGATCACACCAGCGTGGCGAGCATCAAACGTAACCGTATTGGTGTTAGCCACAGCAACATTGAACATTGCGTTCAACGTTTCGTTACCTTCGATTGCAGTTACGCAAGCAGCAGCTCCATTGTCAGAACCACTATTAGTTGCAGTAAAGCTGAAGTTGATCACCTTGTGGTTAGTAGTGTTGAACACACCCAGTGGGAAGTGATAACCTTCTCCGGTCAAATCGGAAAACGCAGTTTCGCCATTGACATAGTCGAGGTATCCCGTGTGAGCAGTGCGTACAACAAATCTGAGCTGCACTTCATCTCCAGCATCTCCAGCTGCAAAAGTTACTGTTTGCTGATGCTTTGTGCTAGCAACATAACCTTCAGCAGTCACACGAACTACGTCTCTTGTGTTGATGATCGGAGTAGCAATAGGATTACCACTGGTAAAACCCTGTACAACTTGAAGACTTCTCTTCAACATAATTGGGTTAGCAATAGTGGTCAAGCCTGTAGTGTCGTCGCCAGCTTCAGCATCAGTGTCAATTGCAGCTTGAAACAAAGCAGTAGCAAACCAATCACCTCCAGTAGCAGCATCGAGGTTCCAGAAACCCAATTTACCTGATTCCAGGTCATTGAATCTAGCATCTCCTGCTGTACTTGCCGCAGCTTCCAAAGCGTCCACGGTCTTGAAAAAAACTTGTCTCATGATATATTTTTAAGACTATTATACAAAAATTACTCGCTCTCCAGGACTTCCCTAGATTGCGTTTGATATCTCGGAGACTCGAAGCCTTCCAAGATGCTTTTCACTGCCATTTCCACAACTTCATGATGTGTATGTTCTGGTAGTTCGCATCCCACACCAAACCTACGAGAGATCGTTGCGGGTTTACGTATGTATTTAATTTGAACCGAGTTCGGTACAAAAGTATTATTAGTATACAAATCTAAGAAAGTTTCTTGAACTGTATACAATATTCCTGACGGAGAAGTGCTATTAAATGGGTCATCAAGAATTGCGTAAATATCATCTTGTTGAGAGAACTTACAGTTAGTTCTTGAGATCCTTATTTGAGGTGGTGCTGGGAATCCATAGTTAGCAACTCTAGTCTCGATAGTTGTTGTTGTTGGATCTAGATTATTTACCTGCTCCAAAGTTTCCAGCGTGCTTGGATTTACCCAGGTTACTATAGCGTAAGCTCCGTTGTAAATGTTACCGTCTACATCTGGATCATTGTTTGACATAGCACCTCCGTCAAACTGGTTAAATCCTTGACCCTCAACCTGAAACACTCTCTCTAGATATAGCTCGTTTCCATCAGCTGGGGGAGAGTCAGTAGCTACAGTATCGAAGTATCTATCAGTAAAGCTGTCATTGTTGGACAAGCTAGGATTGATATTACCACTGTAGTAAGGACCTATCAAGTAATCATAGCTAAGTCCTTCTTGTCCAAATATTACTGTCTCAGGGAGTCCCTCCTGATCAGCTACTGCTATACTTTGTATCATGTACCCAGGTGCAGGAACTGTAAGAGATATCTTCAAATATTCTTTGTATGTGTATCCTTCAGTTATCTGTACAGGATCTTTCCTACAATCATAAGTAACTTCTGACAACACATTAATCAAGAACATATAGTCATTAGGAAATTTGTATCTGTAGATATCAATATTCCCGTTCGTGCGTGACGTATACCCTATCCCCATATAGCTGGAGTTCTGCGTGGTATAGTCTTCAACAAGATGGCGGAGGTCGTCGAGTCTCTTCTGAGACTGTTCAAACCCCCGCCGATACTTGTTGCCTAGCATGTTGTAGCGTTGGGAGATAAGTCTGCGTACAGCAGTATTAAGCTCATAGTCGATTTCTTCCGACAACAAGTTATCTGCTTGGAATGATGCAATTTTTTGCACTCCCAAGTTTACTGCTACGTGCATCTCCTCTACTGTCATGCTAGTGTTTTAAGTTTTGCTCTCATGGCGTTTACAGCACCTGAGTTCTTTTTGTTATTGAAGTACACAATAGTGTCCGTCATATCGGACCCAATTGTTTCATCTTCATGGATAATTTGGTTCCCAATTTTGCGAAGTACTCCCCGCTCGATCAGTTCCTCTATCTCAGCTCTAACATCAAGGTTCTTATCCAAAGATACTTTTAGGAACAAACCTGGATTACTGCTCTTTTGTCCGTAGAGAGTATTCTCTATTTCCATGTCAGTCATTTTATCCGTGTTCTGTTTAGTCAATACTCTAAGAACTCTTCGCATCTTATCCGCGTCGGATGAGATTTTGATGAACTCTTTATCAGCATCTTTGCTAAGCTTGATCTTGTTGTTGGACTTAATCAAGTCTTCTTGTGGATCATAGATGTAGAATTTTTTGTGACTACTTTTATCCATCTCTTCCTTAGACGTTGCTACTTGTCTGTGCCTTTGGCACCATCTGAATGTAGCATAGTCTTGAGGATTGACAGCGTCTCCATTATCATCAAGAGTTATATCAAGCTCTACTCCTTCGAATGGAACTTTTAGACTCATAGATGACCAGTAATTTTTTTCAAGAGCTGGCCAGCTAGGATGATCTGGGGGAACGTCAAGAATCCGTCTTAGGTGTTTTTTGGATTCTTCGTCTTCAAACCCTTTCAGGGGTTGTCTGCCCACATAAATTGAACCGATTGATATCCTCGCCGTTGAGAGGATTTCCTTTGGAAGGTAGCCGTTAAGCTCCTTACGTCTGATGTACACTTTTTTCATGTTCTTTTTAGTTTAAGAATAACTTATATGTAGAGTCGCATTTCAGGGGGACCACCTTCGCAGTCCCCCCTTCATGCAAACCAAACACCAAATTACGATGCAGTGCACTGCAAATCCAGCGAAGTATCAAATCTGCGGAGCAGGATACCAGCCGTCTTCAGCATGTGCACAGAAGCACCGTCTATATCGCTTGCGCGGGTATCCGACTCTTTGAACCCTTTCGGGACGACGGAACCTGCAACAGCCCAACGAAGCATCTCACGACCCTTCTTGTTAATCATCTGGAGATTGTTTTCTCCGTCATAGTTGGACTGGTCAACAAAGACCATTCTGTAGCTTTCGAGCGGGAGACCGCTTTCGGGGTGCTTCTTAGAAGCTTGAGCAACAGGACCATGATCAAACAGAGGAGACTTCACCACGTTTACCGTGTGACCATCAATGTGGTCATAGCTGGTGAAGTAACCAGTAATACCAAGGCTACGTCCGCTTCCAGTAATGAACTTGGACTCAGTCGTGCGCAGGTAAGCGTTATTACCACTATCAGCAGCAATGCCCGAAGGGTTCAAACCACCACCAGCATAGTAGTTACGCAGAGCCTTATCGAACTCACGTGCACCACCGATACCGGTATACAGAGTAACCTGCTTATCAGTAGCATCAGTCATACCATAGAACAAGTCACCAATAACATCCTCCATCTTCTTCTGAGTCAGGGTGGAGTAGGTATCCTTGTTGATGATTTGCTCAAGCAGACCAGGACCAGAAACAACAGGCTGACCATTCTCGTCAGTCATCGTCGTACGACCTTTGTCGTCATGGGTGCGCTGACCGTACCAGTAGTACATCTCGCACTCCTCCTTGAACTTCAGCATGTGGCGGTACTCCTCGTAGTCCATCCACAACTTGGTGGAAGAACCTTCTTTGGTCGGGAGATTGAACTCAGCAACGTAGTCCTTTGCGTTACCAGAGAACTGGTAGGACTTACGAATCGTTCCAATCTTAGACCGGACGAGGCCAGGTGCTGTCCAGTTGGAAGCGTTACCTCTTGAGAAGTCGATTCCAACGTTAGCATACAGCATACCCCAGAGAGCACCAGTAGCAAGGTCACCACCTGCAGCTGCACTAAGTCCACCTGCATTGGGCTTAACCAACTGAAGGGTGTACTCATATCCATCACCAACAGGCTCAGGGTCTTTCATGATACGCGCAAGCTCACCAGATTGGGAGACGAGCGTGTAAGGAAAGATGAACCACTTGTCGGGGAACACTACCTTGAAGGTAGATCCACTAGCACCAATAGCGGTATCGCCACCAGCTGCTATTTGTTTAACACTAACGACCGGGCGGACGTTGACTTCATGAGTTTTAACACGGTACTCGTACTCCCAACGGTTGATCGAGCGTGTGTTTCCAACCCCTTCGGTCAGAAAAGAAAGCGGAAACTTCTTCTCTTCACGTCCAGCCAAGTGCGTGATAATTGGGGAGAGTTCTTCGGGTTTCTCCATCAATGCATTAACCAACGAGTTTGTGTCGGTCATCTGCGAATCGTTATAGTACGTTTTCAGTACTTGCATCAAAGCCATGATTGTCTATATTTAAAAGTTAGGTTGCTTATTGAAAAAGCGCGTTTATGTCCAGATTGTCTGGATCAAATGCTGTTTGTCTACTTCTGCTTTGACCTTTAGCATTACGTACTCTCTCTTGGTTAGAGACAATACGATCACGCAAATTGCGTGCGCTTTCAGTCTTAGCTTTTGTAGAAATAATATCTTCTAGGTTAAACCCGCTAAACATCAAGTAGTCTATTGCAAGCTTGATATCCATATCAGCTTCTGAATAGTCTATGTCTCGTTGGGTTCTACCGCTGTCATCTATAGGTGCAGAGATATACTCAAAGAATGTAGACTTATCTCTGTCAGGAATTCTAATCCCTGCAAACTCTCGTCCTTCTTCAAGTGTATTTGCTACCCCATCCCAAAACTGCTCTCTTTCAGCTTCTTGCTGTTCAAAGAGTCGTTGTTGTTGTTCGAACATCTCTTCACGTTGCTGTTGCTGCACTTGTGCTAGAGACTCTTTGGCAAGATTAGCTTTATCAAAGAGCTTACCACTGTCTTCATAGTCATCCAGCATATCTTGAATGAAAGCTTGGTCATGACCTTTGTACTGGAAGTACTGAGACAGTACAGCCTTTTGAGTCATGGTATCTCTTTCAGACATATGCAGATTTGAGAAATCGTTCTGCGGATTATGTGCTTCAAAGAATTGATCTGACTCTCCTCCTGCAAGCACATAGTCTAAGTGCCGTTGAACTTCTGGAAATTGCTCGAACAGTTCATTTAGCTGTTCCTCTGCAACTTCTTGAGAAATATCTCTTACATATTCTGTCAGGCCTTCAACTGTATCGTCGTACTCGTTCTCAAGTTCGTAGCCTAGAATATCAGAAATTTGATGTGCTATTGGGGGATCTGAATCTTCGTATCCATCTTCTACGTAAGTTTCTTCTTCTGGGCGGTGATAATCATCATCATCATCATCTTCGTCCCCATACCCCCTAGCATCCTCGTCTAGTTCGTTGTCAATAGGTTCTTCTTCCTCAACTTCTTGAGGCAAGGTTTCTTCAACTATGTCAAGGCCCGGTGCCCCGTCACCGATAACGTCATCGAACGATATCGAGTTGAAATCTAATTTGTCGTTTGGGTCTGTCATTATACAAAGGTATTTAGTGTTTTATGGCTTGCTTTTATTAAAGTATTTTTTATAGCGATTATTATTATATCGCACTGGTCGTTTTTTGTACCCTCCTAAAGTCATAGGATCATAACTTCTTTGAGCACGTTGAGGAGCTCTTCTTCCCTCGCTAGTTTCCTGAAACTCAAATTCAGTAACTACATTTCCCATTCTATCATACCGCTCACTTCTGCCCCTAGGTTCTTTTTCTTTTAACTGAGGTTCTACGTTTATAGATACATCTTCCTCTGCATCATTCCCGACTACATTCTTTGCGGTGTTCCCTACGAATCTAATTCCACTTGTACCAGGAGTGCTTTTTGTTAAATCTAAAACGTCATCAACAGTTGCTTCTCCTGAAGCTATATTAACAGCAGCAGTAGCACTATCATCTAAGTACCCTATTGTTTTTGCCGTGTTGATTGCTTGAGTAACAGCATTTTTGGCTCCCCCCAAACCTGGCATTTTTGATGCAGAACTTGCAGCTCCTGTTATATCTCCTTCTGATAGTTTTCTAACAACATCGTCACCTTGAGTCAGACCATACCAAGTCATAAAGGGTTTAATTGCTCCTTTAAAACTTTGACCTCCTAGTGCTGATATCGGAGCATTGTACGCTGTTCCCATAGCTTGTCCAAGCCTGGAATTTGCAATATATTGACCTGGCGCTTGGGCATAGTTGTAAATAGCTTGTCCTGCTTGTCCCAATCTACTTGATGCAAGAGCATCTCTACCTGCTGCCATAGCTTGTCCTGCGCGTGTACTGCCTATTGTATTAGTAAGTGCCCCAACAGCATCACCTGCAGCTGTATACAAACTTCCAGCAGCTTCGTTAATCGCAGTAGTAGCACGACCAAAAGCTGGTCCTGCTAATGGAGCAAGTGCTGCTCCAAATGTTATACCTTCTACTAATGGTACGTACTGAATAGCTTCTGATTGTCCCAATGTTTGCCTAAACTCCTTATCGTATTCCTCAGTCTGCATGTATGCTTCCCGGTCTTCAGCATTCATTCCGGCAAGTTTTTTATTTAGCTCGTCTCGCTTTTGGCCGGCAACAAAAGATCCATACTGAGCTTTTACTTTTTTACTTTCAATTGCAGATTGTAGATCTGGGTTTGGGACGAGTGAAACAGTATTTCTATTAGATATTTCTAACCCAAGCTCTCTGTTGCTCCTTGTTTCTCCTGGGAATCTCCCTGCAAAGTCGTGATCTGTAGTATACTTGACCCATTTAGCATCCCTTTTTTGATTCGGGAATACTTTGGGCTGCATCTCATTCATATACTCACCCGGGTTGTACCCTCCTACTTGTTGTTTTTTCCTAGGAACATACTGCAGCTGGTTATTCCCGAAGTATCCTTCTGGGTTTACAACTGCCATATTTTCTTTGAAGAACTGGTCAGGGCTAAGCTGTGCTCCTAAGTGTTCCTTCCAGGCTGTAGAATGATTTTTGCTTTTAAGCCACATTCCTGTGTTTGGGTCTACACTCGCCCCATGAAACTCTCCGTCTCCCGGGTCTATCCCTCCGGGAGCACCTGCAGCTAACCACCCTTTAGTATTGTAAGTAGAGTCGTTGTCTAAGTTCCTACTCTCAGTAGATCTTACTGGGGTATCTTGTTTAGGTACCCTAGGACCTACTTGTTTTTTTACAGGACCGCCCTCTTGCATACGTGCAGGAGTCTCAATTATTGTACCTGCATTTGGACCAGTGTCGAGATTTTGGATGCCGGGGGGAACGCTGTTCCATGATTTTACGAGGTGTCCCTGCTTATCATACTTTTTAATATCAATCGGCCTCTTCATTCCGACTGTATTGAATGGGGTATTAGGAGGCACATCTTTGAATGCCATAGATGCGTTCGTATCCCCGGCATCGTGGTATGGTCTCAGCCCTGCTTCTTGTTCTTGAGGAGTTACTGCTACATTATCAGGAGTTGGTGTTCCTGTAGGATTTAATGCAGCTTCCTTAAAAAGATCTACGTAACTACCCGTGTATCCACGAGTTTTTGCGTCATTTACAATATTTCTACGCTCTTTGTTTGTCATACCCCGTTAGGTTCAGTATCACCTTCAGTGAAAAGCGCTTTTTCTTTTAGTTGCAATTCTTTTTCTTTTATTTCAAAGTCTCGCATCATCTTCTCCATATCAATCTGCAACTTGTCAGTTTGATCTCGTGCTTCTGCATTTATAAGCGCTACCTCAATATCAACCTGACGGTCTTTGTCTTTGCTAAGCTCTTCCATCTGCATCTTCTGCTGCTCCATCTGCATTTGCTGTTGCTGCTGTTCTTGCTGTGCTTGCTGCTGAGCTTGTTGCAATTCTTCTTGAGCTTTCTCTGCTTTGCGAATCTTATCCTTAAGGCCGATAAAGTTCTCAGTATCAAACATATCAAGCACTGCAGATGCTGGTACTCCGTTCTGCACCATTGATTGTCCAATAGCTCTTGCTTGTTCAAGCTTGTCTTGATCTCTCCCAGAGTCAGACACAAAGATTCCGAACTCTGACTCCATCAATTCCATCGATGAGAGGTCAAACATCTGTATCGTAGTATCAGGCATGACGTACATACCTTTCTTACCATTCACCCAGGCTTCTTTAGAATAATCAAGTAGACCTTGCAGTTCTCTTTGCTCGAACCTAGAATATTTTCTAAATAAATCTTCGGTTATATGAGATGATTGTACAATAGCTTGTTGTGATACAGCTTTTCCTTCATATGGTCCTATACCACCTTGACGTTGTCTGTTGACTCCAGATATCTTTTCCCACTCTAATTGTATGGACTCGAGCAGTTGCAGGTATTGGTCTATTGTCTTAATAGACATGTCCAACACAGACTGATGCTGTGGAGATAGCTGTATACCTTCTTTGTTGTAGTCAACCCATGCAATACCTGTACCTTCTACGAAGTACATGAACTTGTCCATGTCCCACTTCTTGGGGATCATGTTGATGTCGAACTGAGCTATGATATCTTTGGAGCGAGCTATAGCTAGTTCCATACGATACTTGAAGATATTGTAGTTCAGCTGATAGGGGATACCTAGACTTACTACTGATATATTATCGGAGTTTATGTCTGAGTATTTTCTCCCATTTACAGGCAACTTACATTTGGACGGATTGTCCATGGATGTCCTTTGATTAGCTATGGGGTTTATGTCTATATAGAATCTCCCATCTATACGTGTGCCCTCCCATACTTCATTGACCCACTCGTATCTTATCTTAGCCCCTATTTCTCTATACTTCGCAGGCATTTTGTAGCCTTCCTGAACTACCATCTCTTCCATACTCCCAGTCATAGGGTCGGGATAGGACAGGAATCCTATTCTTTTTCTGCTTTTCCAGTATACAGTAATGCATTCTACGAGTCTGTTGCGGTAGATATTTTCATCACTACCGTTAGCTTCTGCCCTGTACAGCAAATAAGAATCAGCTGATGTCTGCTGTGGGTTCTCTAGCTCTAGTATCTGCTCGTCTGTCAGGGACTCCCCAAAGATGTCTATGACTGTAGATGCATGCGCGTACTTACGTACAATAGCCCAATCCCCATCTTCTACAAATTCAAGATCTGGATCTTTATCGTAGTCTATGTCTAGAGGATTAAGTATCTCAAAGAATGGATCATTACGTACTACACCTTTATGAGAGTATACTTCCCCAGTAACCAAGTAGTGAAAAAATCCATTTAGAAGTTTGTCTTTAACTTCTTGGTTCTGCATTATGTAATTGATAGCAGCTTGACCTTTTAGTGCGCGACTATCTACATAGGTTCTTTCGAACTCATCTATTATTTGCTTCGGGGACTGTTGTTGTTGCCCTTGCTGTTCTTGCGGAGACATCTTTTGAGCAAACATCTCATTTGCCATATTCATAAGCATGGCGTGCTTCTCCTGCTCTTTAATAGATGTACTATCAGAGTTAGTAACAGTTACTGTATAGTTCAGAGGTCGCTTTGCTTTTTCTCCGAGCAGCAAGTCTATGATAGGCTTGATGATAGGGTAGTTCCTAAGTTTAGATGGGAAGTTATTCCTAGTCTTACCGTACGGCTTAAGCACATACCGGTAGTCTTGTTCATCGATAACTCCGTTGTAATAGTCGTACAGTGACTTTAGATATGATCTCCGTTCACTGACTCCGAACTTAGATAAGTCTATGTAAGCTTCCACACATTCTTCCCTCCACTTTTTCGTCTTCTGTGACTTGGGAATACGCTGTTTAGGGAGGTTCGCTTGTCCATACATGTCTTACAAAATTATTGATATATACGATCAAACCACTCATCTGCAGCCCCATCCTTAAGGATTTCCACGACCTCTTTATTATATAGCTCTCTGGTATGGTACATCCCTACCATTAGTGCCATAACACGGTCGAAGTTTCCTTTATGATTGAACTTAATTAGTTCCTGCAAAAGAGCAGTATCGTATATTCTGTGTAGGTTAAGTGTTGTCTTTCCGTCCTCGTCTGTGTGGCGAGGGGTAATCAGCCAGTCTCTTATATATAGCTCACCTTGCCTCTTACGTTGCTCGGTCATATGCATTCCGTACTGTCGTCGTACGTTCCTGGATTTGAGTTCTTTCTTATCCAGCATCTCAAACTCCTCCTGTAACTTATGAAGTTTGCGATATCTCTTCGCGTAAGCAATGAGCTCACCACGATCGTTTTCGAATCCGATCTTGGCGTTGTAGTACTCCGCGAGCATAAATAGATTACGGTTGTACTCATCTTGTGTCTTCGGGCGTCCGACATAGCTAGCTACAATTATGTCATCAGGTTTAGATACGTTGTTTGGGCGCTTCATTACAAAGGCAGCTCCAAGTGACTCGTTAGACCCAGACTTTTCCTGTGCGTATGGGTCATGGCACACAAAGTACAGATTGTGTGGGACTTCCCCTTCTTTAGTAGAGTACGGTGCTTCGTACATGACTACAGCCCCTTCTGTTTTATCTCCTTTCCTGTGCGGGAACTTAAGGACTGGAGTGACTTCTTGAGATGGGCGAAATGCTATTTTCTTGTCCTTGTTGTAATACAGTACTCCGGCTGTTCCCTCTTTGTGCAAGTCATGAGCTTTTACTTTGTTGTACTGTTCTTTGAGTGAGGTGACGTCGAAGAGATTAGCTGTTACTTGCAGCGTTGCTTCTTGCGGAGTGAACGGATGCTCTGCTGTATACTGGTCAAGAGCCTTTGGGTCATTGGCACCCTTTTTCTTTTCACGCTGTATCTCTTCGTGCTCTTTAGCTTCTTGTATCTGCGAATTACCGTCATCGTCTATAAATCCATCTAGGTTTTGATATATAGGGACGAAGTACCCACACTTGGTTCCCATGGCACCTGCGTCCCACTCGTTATCAAATGCCATGCAGTCGTAGGAGTCAGGGTGATAAAACAGTTCTTCCATACCGTCAAACCCTACCCCTTCCTCACCCCCAGTACCGAATGCTATCATGGTCCCAAGAGTCTTGGAGCCCTGACGCATAGTAGGCATAGCTACTTCCCATGCTTTAAGCAATCCCCCAAATGATCCCGCTTCCTCGAAGAAGATGAGGTCCCCTGCTTTACCACGTACCTTATCAGGGTTGTCCTTCAGGGACACCCCAATGATCTGTGACTTCATCCCGAGCTCTACGTCTGCCCCGTTTACATTCTTCTTGTACCCTGACTGCTTGTGCATTTCTCTGTCCCTTAGTCTGGGCTGTGTCCAAGCTGTGTTGTCATCTATGAAGGACAGGAAGTCCCATGCCTTGGACAGAAGCCCGTCCCCGATGAGGTATTCTTTTTGACTAGCAAATACGTAGTTCTTGGAGTTACGCATTAAGAAGTAGTTCCGTGCTAGCATAGCCCCAGCCTTGTACGAGAAACCTTTACGACGTGCCTTGAGCACTATCATATGTTTGTTTTCTTTCCGGCATCTATCTATTGCATGGAAGTACTCGTAGTCCCCATCATAGAATGCAGGGAACGTACGGTCTCTCCTTGCTATGTTACTCCCGTCAGGGAGCAGCTCGTCTATGACTCTGTCGATAGGGCAGAAGTTTAAGTAGAAGTAATGGAACCCTGTAATGTCCAGATACCCAGTCAAGCAGCGTTGCTTCTGCTCATCCCAATAGTCATAATACTCCTTAGTCCCAGGTAGGGAGTCCGTGTAGAATCCTCTCTCTAAGTATGTTTCTGCTGCAGGGGAGTATTTATGACTGTCCTTGAACATTACTGTGAGTACTTGTTAGTTACTACCCCACCACGATTTGGGTTGCCTTTAGATTGTTGCTTCTTGACTATCTCTTCGAGGTCTTCTAGACCCTGTACTACTTTCCCCATCTTCTCTAGATTCATGATCAAGTCTTTGGCTGAGTATACAGGTTTACCGTGGTCATCTAGCAGTGTAAGGTCCATACCTTTGAAGTAGTGCTCAAGTTTGTTAACTGATATGCGGGCTGCTTTTAATAGTTTAACTGCGTGAGTCTCAGATAGTTCCCTATATTTATCTATACCCGCTCTCACTTTAGCTGTGAACTTAATCTTTAGATCTTGCCCTATCTTCTCCTCCCTTTCGTCTTCGTCGTAGACAGCGTAGGGGGAGTTGTGGTCTGCAAAGAAGTATACAGCCCCAAGCTCATTGCTCTTCAGTACCTTGAATTCACTGATGGTGATAGCGTACGGGGAGGGTACTACTACGTTGTTACTTACAGTTATTAGCTCTCGCATTATTCAAGTGCTTAAGTCTCCCGGGGAGTACATGGAATTTACCGAGGTACGGGAGTCGTATTGACTCGAATGTCCCTGACTTTATTATTTGTGATACGTACTTGAATTGATAGTACACTGCTTCCTCAATCTTCTGTATCGGGAGATCGTACTTCGTCGCCAGCTTCTGTAGAATTATTCTTTCGTCCATTGAGTTTTATTTTCTTTCCCCCTGACCCCACTTTAATCTTCTCCCATCTCTTGGGGTCATCTGGACAGTTAGACGTAGCCCACTTTGCTTTGTGCTCTATCAAACACCCGCATAGACCGCATCTTTCTACATCCTTTTTGAGATGCTCACAGCTATAACATGCTTTGAGTCTATCCTCGTATTGCTTGGCAGTTACGTGAGGGGCTCCTTGCTTGGCATACTCTACAGCTTCTTTGACGAAGCCTTTCACCATTTTGTATATAGAAGGCATTATGAATTGATTTCTATGATGACTTGTTTATTACGCTCAAGTAATTTACTTGTTTTATACCCATCTTTGGTCTTTGTGATGGCTCCTTTGTCTTTGAGCCGTTTGACATAGATATTGAGCGTGTTCGGGTTATCTATGTTCAGCTTCTCAGCTACAACCTTTTTGTTGTCTATGGAGCATAGGTCTACAGTACTGCTGTTGTCTATGAACAAGGAGAGTACTTCTAGCTCTTTGTCTGTTAGCTCAAGTATCCCATTGAATACTTGTAGGAACTGATACGTGGTGTTGGGTTGTATTTTAATTCTTCGGGTCATTGAATGCAATCTTTGCTCTCCCGTCTATGACGGAGATGGTGGATCTTTGAGACTGTCTGTTGAATTCGTCTACGTATTCCTGCAGGTTTTCTCTTGTAACAAGGAAGGATAGAAATACTTCTAGCTCCTTTGCAGCACGAGTTAATTTTACCTGAGACTCGTCTGCTTTGGATTTTGCTTCTCGTAATTCGTCGAAGTCTTTCAGCGGTATGGTGACGGTACCAGTCATCAATAAAACTTACCGCAGATTTGGAATTCATTGACCATAACGTAGTTTTCCCCATCAACCTCGATCACTAGACCTTCGGTTGTGGGGTGTACCATTACTGTGTCCCCTTTCTTGATGTTTTCACAACTAGGACCAGCAGCTACTACCTCTAGGATATTGCTACGCAGACTACGTTCTGCACCTCCGGCTAGGAGGATACCGCTCTTTTCTTTTTGCTCTCGTATTGGGAGCACTACCCAATCACGGGTAGGATGAAAGTTAAATGCCATAATGCTTGGTTTATGGCAAATATAAAGAAAATACTTATAGTATGTCTTTGAATTTTTCAGACACTTTGAAGGAGGGGCAAGCCTTGTTTGCGAATTCGTTGTGTCCGTGTATTGAGAGTTGCTTGTCTGCCACCATACGCAGAGAGTAGATGAGCTCACGCATAGCATGCTCTTGCTGATCAGTCATAGTGTCTTTAGCTACCCACTGACCTTTCTCATTCTTTTCTTTGGCTACTCCCCCAATGTAACATATCCCGATAGAGTCTTTGTTGTGACCTTTAGTATGGGCCCCTATTTTGTCTATCGGTCTCCCAGCTTCTATACATCCCTCAATATCAATAACATAATGATACCCGATATCTGACCAGCCTTTTCTCATATGCCAATCACGAATAGTAGCAGCAGTTACATGTCTACCCTCCGGGGTAGCTGAGCAATGAATGATAATGCGGTTAATTTCTCTCATAACTATACAATTTTCCCCCTCAGTTTTCGTGTCTAACGATGGATTTCCGCTCGCCGTGTTTAGCCTACGTGGGGGCATTTCTTTCAGCCTATAGCCTTGTTCCCACCCGAGTTTTATACCATCGCACTTTTCGAAACTACCGGGGACGACTTTCAGATACCTATGGTAGTACCCTACTAAAACCCGATGTCTAGGCCCTTCCTGGTTACCTCAGGGCCGGTCTCCTTTGAGGTTTCTAGATGCAAATATAGTCAATCGCAATTCTTCTGACGTAGTTCATCAACTAAAATTTGTAGATGTTCTACATCTCTTTCTAGGTGATTTAACCTGAGGTTCTGCTCAGCATCGTCTGGGAGGCTGCCCATCTCTCCTCTTGGCCACTTGACTCTGAACTCAGAATTCAATTCAATCTCTTGATTGTGCCGCAGGGTTTCTATCTCAAGGCTAGAGATAGCTTGCATTATTGTGAAGTATATCCACACAGCTCCCCCGACTCCCCCAACAATTTGAATTAGCCATTTAATATTAATACCAAAGTTTGTGTCGTCATCAAGTTTCATTGCAGGTTAAGGTTGTGACCCTACCTGCCTTGACCCCTGTACGCTTTCTTGTACAGCTTAGACTTTTTGTTTTTAGACGTCTTAGTCTTAGCATGGATTCCAGGTCGATTGACTTTGTCTTTAGGAGTAAAAGTGCTTGTGGTTTTCATACTACTAAGATAAAAAAATTTTTGGGATAAAATTTTTGAGAGCGTGAACCTACACCAAACAAGACCCCTACTATCTAACGGCGTCAAACCCACGCCACCATTATGCACTTTTCTGATTTCCAACTTACTCCTTCCGGGGAGTACCTTGTCGCCGAACCTACCAAGCTGAATGCCGATGGCACTGTGCCTAAGCCACGCTTCGTCAGGAAGGGCACACCTCTGTACGACCTCATCCTCAAAGCCCAAGAGGACGAGGCGGCCGCGTAAGCGGTCTGCCGAGGGCAAGAGGTATTGGCTAGTGTGTGAGAGTGAGGTGATAGCCACTCTCCACACTTTTTATCTCTTTCCACTTAGCTATCAATTCATTGACATTCAATTGTATTACACATGATGGACTTCATTCTTCATATCATCAAACATCTTGCTTACTTGCAAGACCACGACACACGCTCATGGATGATAGCCAACTTCATTGACAACAACTTCGCAACGAGGCACGAAGCTTTGAATTGGTTAGACTACCAGTCTCAACATACAAGCTTGACAGACAAGGACCTTACTATCCTTCAGAATATCGTATTCACTTTCGAACGTAACTAATGATTGTATTACACATGACACCAACAATAGCAGGAGTGATGTACTTCACTTTAAAGGCCTTGTGTTTCTTGTTTGCATATCACGTAACCAAGTAAGCACACTCAAGTATGAATGGTTAACAAAGAGGTTCGATTCCTCTTCATACTTCACTTCGCCCTTTGTCACCGTTGACGAACAAACGACAGCGTATAACGAGAAGAGTAGAGACAAGAAACTCTACCACGTACTCGGGCAACAACAAAGCCGTTAGGAGCGGAACTGGCACCTCTGACGAGAGGCTGCTGGGGATCTTTCAAACATATGGACAAGAAGACTGAAACTTTTATTCTTACTAGCTATGCATTCAC
>Ga0208898_1000136_pt1 | contig 63233 bp, 62 predicted proteins | sample VirMetDEL_Mar_4_FD_184513 | JGI IMG/M metagenome (GOLD analysis project Ga0208898, IMG submission 184513) | Aqueous microbial communities from the Delaware River and Bay under freshwater to marine salinity gradient to study organic matter... | ecosystem: Environmental > Aquatic > Marine >... | reverse complement strand
AGGAATACGATCTGACCCGCAAAGAGATCCGCACGCGAGCGAACTACATAGATTTTTACGTTTGCACGCTACGTCAAGAACTTTTGAAGCGAGGAATCGTGATTGATTGATCCGCAGCAACTTGTTGCAGCAGCACAGGCCGAGATACGAGTGTGTCTCGGCCTTGTGGCTGTTTGCGACGATGGAAGCGTCATCGCAACTAACAGCGGTGGCCGCGCTAGATACTGGATCGGATTGTCCGACCAGCATCAACTATTAGTTGTAAAACTCGACTGGAGAAACTGTCCAGTTTAAGGGAGACAAAATGAGCAAAATTAAAGACGCGCTGGAGTGGCTTGGAATTGATTGTGATGCAAGTGTTGAGCGATGCGAGGACGGGAGCGTTTACTTTGGACTTACTCAGGTGTTACCGAAACACACGTTAAGCAACTGGCAACTTGTTTGCTTGCGGCAGAAAAACGTGACTTTTCCAAACGCAAAGAAAGTTGAAGTGATAACTGTTTACGCAACAGATTACGAAGATGCGGAGGAAGCTGGTTTTGAGGAAGGATTGAATGAAGATGAAATTCTGTGGATCGTCAAAACAGACGACAAACAAGTAGCCCTTAATAATTGGATTGAAGCATAACAAGGAGACAAAAATGAAAGAAGAAAACACTGTTGAGCAACAAATTATTGAACTTCTGGAAGGACAAAATCTCATCGTGCTAGCAAGAATAGCGAGACATTTTGAACTTGGAGCGATCACGCAATATGAAGTCTACAGAGAGGAAGAACTGCTTTGCGACCCGATCATCTGGCTAGAAGAAGATCTTGAAGAAGCAACTTTAGAGCAATGGAACAACACTCGCGCACCTAAAACACTGTTAGAGCGATCCATTGAGGAAGGCCACGAGATTCGGCAATTTTTGGAGCAATGGTCGATGGATGAATCTACGACTACGGAGGCAGAACAATGATAGAAAGCGAAGATTCATTCAGCAGGTTGCAACTCGATGTAATGCGTGAACTCTACGAGTTTGTGCAGGAGGCTGATTCGCAAGCGAAGATAGCTAACTCAAGCGATTCGCAGCAAATCGAGAAACTACTTGAGGATTTTGGCGAAGCGTTTCCGTTTCTCAGACCATTTCGCCAATACAGAGTTGCGATTACTCAAAAATATGTAATCGGAGCGCAAAGCCGCGAAGATTGCAAACAAATCATTGAAGAAATATCTTGGCCTGAACACGACAGTTTAATCAATTCGCACACAGAAATTGACGAGATCGTGTACGTCAAATAAATAGCATCACGCACCTAACAACCGCGCTGGCTGATGTCAGCGCGGTTTTTTTCTGAACACAGGGAAAACAATGGAACTAATCAGACAAGCATTGATTGCAGCAATCGAGAGCGACCCGCGATCTCCGAGACAAATTGCGAAAGACTGCAAAATCAACGAGAAATCCATTTACAAAGTAACTGGCGGACAACAGGTCGCTGGACATATCTACGAATCACTCGCTCTAAATTTGCGACTGAAAATCCGGCCAAGATACGGATTTGAGAAAGTGCGGATGGAAAAAAAGCGTAGAAATTTGCTAAAGGTTCTTGAAAAACCGGATTGATACGCGAAGATGCGAGAAGGTGCGGGAATTTCCAAAGGAGACAAAAATGGAAATCAATCAGCGAATTGATATTACGCGAATCCTGCAAAAAGATGAGATTCGCAAAGTGGTTGAGGATTTAGAGCGAAAAAAAACGCTCAATTCAGCGATCAATCACACACTCTTTCGTTTGTCTTGCTGCTGCGGATTGCGGCGATGCGAGATTTATGGCTTGAATCTGAATGACGTTGTTGCTCACGGCGCGAGGCCGTTCATCAGAGTGCGTTCGGAAACAAGCAAAGCGAGCAGTTCAGGAAAAAGAAAAGGCCGGAAGGTTCCGCTGTGGTGGGACGCTGGCACTCTCGACCACTTACGACAATGGCAGGATTGGCGTTTTTCTAGTGGTGCAAAGCCAGCAGACCCTTTTTTGATCGTTAGCAAAGCTGGTTCTGAACCTGACGGTCGTTTAGCTATTAAATCACTTCAAAAACGCTGGAAAACAGCAGTGAAAGTTCTTGGTAAAGCGAGGCAGCATCAACTATCGATACACGATGGTAGACACAGTTTCGCATCTCATTCTCTAGCAGCGGGGAGATCATTAGCGGAAGTCCGAGATGCTTTAGGACACTCAAATGTCAGCATCACAAGCATTTACTTACACACTTTAGATCGTTCGGACGTTCCGGACGTTTTCTCTTTTTAAGAAGGTTTTAGATATGATTGATTCAATCACGAGGCTTAGAGATTTACGCTACAGCAATATCATTGGTGAAATTATCACTTGGGATATTCAAATTAAAGATATTCCGGTTTCAAAAATTCGCCAATCTCTTGATAAGTCTGGCATAGGTGCAAAAGCACTGAAAGACCTGCAAATCAGAAGCATTTTTACACGCGCGATGAAAAAGCTCAAAGATGGTCGCCTGCTTGATGAAATTGATCGGGATGGAGACGTTATTAAGTTTCAACTCACACGCAAAGAACGGCGAAGCGAGTGCATCGACCACTATTACGACTGCATACTCACTTTGAACGTGGAAACAGGCGAGATTAAATCGGAGGACAATCCCGAACTAGCAAAAGAGGCGGAAAGTCTCTTTGCAGTTGTAGGTGCAGTCCGAAATGGAAGCGATCTATCGCGACTGGTTCAAAAACTTTTTGAATCACGCGCCGATCTTTTTTCTATCAATCCTCGCAAGGGCGTAGCGTACTTTGTTCCGGTTGCTCATCGTGAGTTTGCTGACAAAGTTACAAACTTTTTTCGCGAGTGCGGAGGAGTGATGGAGAGATTTCCTGTCCCCGATGACGGGAAAGGAAACGCTAGTGTTTCGCAAGCGATAGATTACGGCCTCGCGGAAATGGGCGCGGAGCTAGAGCAGTCTATCCGAGAGTGGGATGAAACCACACGTCCAAGCACGAAGAAGAAGGCGGAGGAAAAGATAGCTGAATTAAGATTCAAGCATCAATGTTACGCAGAGTATCTCGGAAGCAAGCAAAATGCGGCGACTGAGCAACTCAAGTCACTAACGCAGTTGATGCTAGAGATCGGATCGGAAACCAAAGAAGAAACTAAAGAATTGGAGACAGCAGAATGAGCAAGACACAAACAAAAATCATCAACTTTCACAACGCACTAACGACTTCACTCATTGAGCGAGATGAAGAAGCGACTTGCATCTTAGTTGCACTTCTTTGCAAACAGCATTGTTTGCTTGTCGGAGGTGCTGGCGAAGCAAAAACGCTTTTAGCTCATCGAGTTACCGAGTTTCTCAGTGGCTCAGAGTGTTTTGAGGCTCAGATCAACAAGTTCACAGAACCGGACGAACTGTTTGGGATGTTCTCACTAAATGCGATGAAAGAGGACAGGTACGAGCGTCTCACGGATCTTATGCTTCCGAACGCAGACGTTGCGTATCTCGACGAAGTGTTCAATGGTTCTAGCGCGATCTTAAACACGCTTCTCTCAATAATGAACGAACGAAGATTTAGGAATGGAAAAGAGTGGGTGGACTGTCCGCTGAAATTGCTTATCGGAACCAGCAATAAGTATCCGAACGGAGAAGGGACGAAAGAATTGAAAGCTATGTTTGATCGTTTCTTGCTGCGTAGGACAGTACGCCCGATTCAGCGCAGAGCAAACGTCTCTCGATTGCTATGGGGTGACGTTTCTCTTGAGATTACTGAAAAGCTATCTCAATCTGAACTTGAAGAGGCTCAGAAGTCTGTTTTCGCAATGGAGTGGGACGAAGATGCAAAATCTGCTTACGAAACAATCATTTTTGAAAGCAGAAGATCCGGTATTCACCCAAGCGGAAGAAGATTGCGACAATGCGTTAGTGCTGTTTCTGCATACGCTTATTTGAGTGGACTGCCAGAAGTTACTCAAGACTCGCTAGGAATCTTGGCAGATTGCTTGTGGGTCGATCCCGCAGAAGATCAGAAGCGTGAATTGAGCAGCATCATCACAAAGATCGCTAGTCCCTCTGATCTTGTTTGTAATTCTTTGATGCTTGAAGTAGATCAGATCGTTGACGCGATTGATACGAGCGATGTAGCTGCAACTAGCGGAAGTATCAAGAAGCTAGAAAACATCGGCAAGAAACTTCGCAAGCTCGGCTCAGCGAGATCTGAAAGATGCTGCAAAGAAATTGAGGAAGCGATCTCAAAAATTAAAGTTAGTGCATTTAGCAGTTCGTTCTAAGTGGCTACAGTCAACGCTCCCGCAGAAATGCGGGAGTGCTACTGTATTCACTTGGAACCCATCGGAGACAAATTAGATGGACGATTACTTAGAGAGACTCAGGAAAGAACTGAGCGAGATAGACACTCACGAGGACGAAGAAGTTGCCGCTGACGAGCAAACGAAAAGCAAAACTGTTCTCAAGCTAGATAACTGGTCGCATCGTCGTGGCGAAGAACTGCATGATGCGATCATTGAGTGCGGCGGAAAATCGACTGACAAGTACAGTGCGGCAGACTTTTTCTCCTTGGCCTTTGAGCCTGAATCTACTTACGCTGAAAACCCTGCCAGCAAGTCACGCAGAGACTTCATTGAAACGCTGACGCAAACAGTTGAGTTTCGCGACTTGCAAGGCGAAACAATGCTCAACGAATTGCAAAGCGAACTTGCGGCTATTTCATTTGCAAAGCAGTACAACGAAATGCAAGAGGAATCACCAGAACCGTCAGAAAAGCAAATACAGAAGCGCGCGAAGTCTGCATTGGATGACGCTAAAGATGCTTCCGAAGAAGCTAGAGCCATGTCTGACGCGACTTGCGGAGGAATCGGAGGCGAAGCAGGGAATCACAACAAAGGACTTGATGCGAAGTCTGCATTGCAATTGATGCAGAAAATGAAGCAAAGCAGGAACCTAAGAGAAATCATCAATAAGGCGGGACGATTTAGACGATTTGCTCAAACTGCTCAAAACAGCAAAGTAATCGTAGGAAAGGATGACATCACTGGAATCGAGCTAGGAAATGATGTAACTCGTTTACTGCAATCCGAAAAGATGAAACTTACTTGCGGCATTGAGGAAATTGAGGATCTGACCGCTCTGCGATTACTTCAGAAGCGTTGCATGATTCGCAAGACAGAATCCTACACTTCTGAAGCAAAGGGTGCAGTCGTGATCTGCGTGGATGAATCGGGATCGATGGATGGCGAAAAAGTTCAAGAAGCAAAGGCCATAGCTTTAGCGATGTATTGGATAGCAAGAAACCAAAATCGGTGGTGCTGTCTATACGGCTACAGCGGAGACGAGGAAGGAAATTATGTAGTTCTCAAGCCAAACGAGGAAAAGAGTGAAGAGGTGATGGAGTGGCTGTCGCACTTCTACGGTTGTGGAACTTCTTGTGATGTCCCAATCGATCGACTACCTGAACAGTGGAAAGACATTGATCCGCCAAAAGGAAAGACAGACATCATCTTCTTAACAGACGCACTTGTTAGAGCAAAGCAGTCTATTGTCGATGATTTCATTCAATGGAAAAAGTCCGCTCAAGCTAAGTTGCAAACTGTAGTTGTTGGAGGTTTCTCTCGCAAAAAAAGTCAGCTACACGAGGTTAGCGAATCTGTGACGTTTGCAAGAACATTCGGCTTGGAGCAAGCCGGTTCACCGATTGAAGAACTATTTAAGTCGATTTAATTTCTGCGTTGAATTTCGTAAAGCAGACTGGGATAACACGGCCTGAAACGTGTTTTCCCGAGCGCGTTCTGCCTGCCCTTCGCATATCATTGCGTTGGGCAGGTTTTTTTATGCAAGAACGGAGCGAACCCGATGAAAAAAGCTAGAAAAAAAACATTCGTTAATCCCAAGACGGGGAGAAAGAAAACGGTCAGGTACGGACAAGCAGGAGATGCTTCGGATGGTGGGCCGAGGGTTCGCCCCGGAACTGCGAAAGGCGATGCTTATTGCGCACGCAGTCTCGCTCAGAAAAAGAAACACAAAAAGGCAGGCGCAGATCCCAACAGTCCGTTAAACTTGTCTAGGAAGCGTTGGAAGTGTATCGGCGCAAAAAGTAAAAGATCCTAAATAAAGGGTAGAAATGTACGGCAAACCAATGAAAAAGAAATCGGCAAGCAAACCAATGAAGAAAGCATCCAGCAAAATGAGCAAGATGCCTATGTCTCTCAAAAAGAAACTAAAAAAGAAGTGAAACAATAAGGGGTAGCCGTAGTTATGGCTAAAAAATCAAGCGGAAAAAAGAAAGGCTTGGATGGGAAAGCCTGCTGGACTGGCTACAAGCTAGCCGGAACAAAAAAGAAAAACGGGAGAACCGTTGACAACTGTGTTCCGATAAAAGGCAAAAAGAAAAAGTAGCCAAAAAAATGGGCGTAGCAGCAGGAGACAAGATGCTGCTACGCCCTATTGCTTGCAAGCAGATAGGCGGGGACTTGCAAGTGTTCCTAAATGATACCTACTGCAATCTAAAGAGCAATACTTAGATGGGCCAACTAAATGCAAATATGCCATACATCTCCTGTTCAATCAGGGAGAAATTCACCGGCATTGACCAACTTCTTGAGGGCTACATATTCGGCGTGAAGTCGATGATAAATAGACCTCTGCATTTTCACTTCCAAAGCCGCATTGGTGCTGTTTTTTGGAATATGCCGATCAGTGCATTTGTTCATGCAGAAGATTATGAAATCCTCTCGGAAGATGAAAACGAGCGTCTTTCAATGCTTGAAAGCTGGGACTGTCAGAGCAATGACATTGCTGTAACAACCTTTGCTTTTTTGCAAAACCATAAGGTTGATGTGTTTTGCAGAGACAAACAGTGGAGATCTGGAATCTACATTACAACGATCGATGATTACGAGGGAGATCTAAACCAACTGAATGTTGGATACTCTAACGACCAAGACAGCAAATGCTTTCATTTCATAGCACTAGACAATGGAAACTTTGCGGCTCAACCGAACAATCTTTTAAGATGGCACAACGCCGACTTCATTGTTCCATACCCCAAAGATTCACCCCCGCGACTGCAAATATTTTCTGAGCAGCTTAGCGCAGAAAGGATAGACAGAACTTACGGGAACTCTCCGTATTTTTTCTACGGCGACGAAGATCAGGAAATTTGAATTTTTGCATGAAATGAAACTTGCAAATTGGTTTTTTTCTGTACGATAGGAACAGAGACTATCTCAATCAGTTTGCTGTGGGCGGGATAACCAAAGACGTTGGCGCAGCAAAACTTATTAGGCCGCTACCAAGGGACCACAGCGGCTTCACCTGTGCGTTAAATAGATCAAGGGTGAGTGCGTTGCATTGCAACGAAAATTGATCTACCCAAATGCTCAACCTGATTCTCAATCAGCGATATAGCGGGCGATCCACACTAGGATCATTACGCCCGTAGCTAACCATCAAACTCATCAGCGATATAGTTATTAGGATGTTCTTGTAATGAAGAAAGAAATAACTGATTTGAAAGAGTTGTTTAGTGTTATCGATGAACAGCGACCAGTTTACATTTATCGCAACCTGCACAAAAACTGCTTGAGCGTACAGCAAGACGGATTAGTTAAGTGCTATGTCTTTCGGATACTGCTAGAGGACGCTGAATTTAGGGTTAGCGAAGCAGGGAGAACGAAAGTAAGAGAGACGAAGAATAAAAACGTACACGCAAAAGTTAAAGGACTTGTCAGCAAAATCACTGAGGAAGAATTTCCATTGTCATGGATCAGGTGTTTCTATGATCCTTATGTAACTGATGCGTTTACGGAAATGCAAAGCGGAAGGCATGTTGCATCTGCCAATCTTGTTTCAATCGATTACAAAGGGAGAATTTACGCTACCGGATTGCGTTACATTGAAAACTAATAAATCAATTTTTGGAGACAAAAGGATGAAAAGGTTGATTGAAAAGATCGAGAACATTGCCCATTGCTTAAAAATATATCCGCTACCAGAGGAAACAATAATCAAGCGAGATATGTGGGTGATATTTGCTTCCTCTAAAGACCACCTCAACGGAGATACAGACGCACTGGTTAGTTGCGAATTTAGCGATGAGTTTTTTGAAGCCTTAGTGCATGACCACACTGTAGCACAAAAATTACATGCTGATTTCTGCAAAGCTCTCGATGACCTCGGGTTAGACTTCAACAAGTGCAATATGAAGTCTGTGTTGCGAGAAGGATTAGTTCAGCAGTGGATATTCTTTCGCAACAATTAGCGAGGGTGCGGATCTAATCTTGATTCGCTTTTTACGAGCAAACAGCAATAGTTAAAGCCATCACGACCTTTAACTATTGCTGCACCTACCCTCGACCCAGCTTTTGCAGTGTATAGATAGCAAGCTCTAAAAAGTCGGCGGCGATCGTACCCAACGCCTTCGTAATTAGCTCCGTACTTGGAACCGCCGAGATGTCCTTTGTAACTTGCCTCGGCAGCTTTTACTGCTTTATGCTCTGCACCTAAGTTGAGAACTTCGTCGTGGACTAGCGGGCCAAGACCGCGAATTGCACGTTGCTCATTAACTAAATGCAACGCATCCTCCGACAATCCAAAGGATTGAAACGAGCATACAAAAGCAAAGCATAGAAGCAGCCGAATCATTTTTCTTTTTTGAGTTCACTAACATCGACACCTGCTTGCAATGCGATGGCTTGCCACAGGTTTTTCTGATCTTCGTGCAGTTTCTCACGGTCTGATTCGCAGTCCTCTAGTCTTGATTCTATTTTCTGGAACTGTGCAACCACCATCTTAAACAGAACACCAATGGCCGAACCTGCGGTTGTTAATCCAGCCGCCAAGATGGAGAGAGTTGTTGCGTCGGGAGCGGCCATTGTTCATTCCTGTTCTATTTTTGGTATGTCAATTAAGTTCCCCGAGCTATCGTAAAATCGTATTTCGTATTCTGAGTCAGGAACCTCCACCGATACTGGCGGAAGCTCTTGCTGATTTGTGTAGATGTATCCTCCACCTAGTCCAGCGGCAGCAATAATTGCAAGCTCTTTCCAAGTCATTCCGGACTTTGTTTGATTGATGTTCATTTCATCATCTATAGGAATGTCTAGGCTTTTGTGAGCTAGCTTTTTGTGCAAACTGTTTCGCCAGTCCTCGGCTTCTTGAAACTTTCCATACAAAGCATCTTTATCTATTTTCATTCGCGAACATCTCCCGATCAGATTGTTTTGTTCGCTCGATTGCCTCAAGCGTGAAGTGCATACCCGCCATCGCAACATCCAGCGCGTCCAGCCTTGCCTCCTTGCTGTAATCAATGGACTCACCCCTCTCAACTGAATCAATCAATCGAGAGGCGCGATCCATCAATCTTTCAAACGGCGTTTTATCAAAGCTCATTACGGCTTCGCATTAGCGATCAAAGAATCAGCAATGATTTGACGACGTTCAGCCGCTGCATCCGATCCGGAAGCACGACGCACACTTGCGGCCTCAAACTCCGCTCCTGCCAGCGATGTGGTTTGCGCTTGCAGACGAGCAAGAACAGCATTGAAGTTGACATCGGTTGGGATGTCGTTGCTTACGCTGTGCTGTGCCTGACGAGTTTCGTCTGCACTTTCCACTGGTCCAAAAGTGTTGCTTGGTTCATTAGACATAGATCACTCTCCTCTCTTTACGATTTCATACGAACTGATTGTGCTGCCGCCTACTTTGCCGACAACTTCCTCTCTACCATTTCCATAAATAGCAATCAAATTACCGCTGCTACTTATCCTTAGCTTTTGTATCCCGTCTAGTCCATCTTTCCCAGCAGGTCCAGCAGGTCCAGCTTCTCCCCTATCTCCCTTTTCGCCTTTTTCCCCTCGATCGCCCTTTTCACCTTTTTCGCCTTTGACCGGCTCTATATCCGGAATAACGGGGTTAGATGGAGTCGTATGAGGCTTTGAAATACAGCGAGGCTGACAACTGTATCTGGCACACAAGGGCGTTAGGACACGCCTGAGAAGCCCTCCGCTGCACTGTGAACTGGCTGGCCTTGTTAGCCTCCAGTTTCCGCCAACAGTCCGTATTGAACCCCACTGCTTGTCTGCCGGTCCACCGAAGTTAATTCCCGCAATTCCACCGCCATACACCATCGCTCCGCCTGAATCTCCGGATACTGTGTAAGTGTCTATGCTAAGACTGTATCCGTAACTATGAGACACTCTTTTTCCTAGAACGTGCCGCAAAATTGGATCAGGGCCACCATATCCCAAAAGCTCTACATCAGCACCAAATGGAACATCACCATCGTAAATAGGTAAAGCTGTAGAAAAAATGTTTTTTTCTGTGTAGAGAACAGCAAGGTCAATACTCGGATCTGCAAATATCACAGTCATGCTAGCAGCTTTACCGTCCAAAGATCTGACAGTCGCTGTCCTAGTGCCTTCAACTACATGATGGTTCGTTAGCACGAAATTGCCGGAACCTGCAACTGAGAGGTTCACGCCGCTTCCAGCCGACCTAGTTTGATCGCAACTAACCCTAACAGCAGCTAGGTGATAATCGGCGGAAACACTCGATTTCCACAGGTCGCTGTTGTCTCGGTTCGCAAAGCCAGTTTGCTGAATTGGAGCGTTCGCAGGTGCAACCAACTCCATCTTCGTAACTGGAGTCCAGTTTTGTCCGAAACAGTGCAAGCAAAATGCGCTCGCAATTACTAATGTGCATACCCGATAAAACATTGCACTTTATTTCCCGAATTGATCCCGAATAGCATCGGGTATGTCTAGTGACATTATATCTCGTAAACCGGACTGCTTGCCGTTTTTGTCCACTTCCCAAGCAAGTTTTTTGTCCAACAAGTAATCGTTTAGACACTCTCCATTTACCCAAACTTCTGCAATTGCTCGACCGAATTTCCCGCTGCTAAAGTCAACACTGTGAATGATTATTTTCGGATCGACCAACTGACGCTCAGTTATCCATCCAATCACCTGCTGCGTAACGTACTTACCGGCTTCTCGTTCATATCCACGAGATTCTGGAGTGTTTACACGAGATAGCCGAACATCGGCTTGTAGCTTTACATTCCAACCTAAGTCAATAACGACTCGCAAAGTATCGCCATCGACGACCTTCACGAGTTTTGCTGTTTTGACGTAATTTACTTTCGGCTCTTTCATCTTGTTATTGTCCAAAGCTGTATCTGCAACGCCAATACAAAAAACGCGAAAAATACTTTTTAGCCATCTCGATCTATCCATTTATCAACCTCGTATTGCTCAATGCGTTTCGGTGCATTTGGATTCACTGCATGGTTAAACGCCGCAAGATCGTAGTTTTCAGGGCTTTTCTTTAGCAATACTGCTAATTGACGAGATTGAGGCCACTTGCCCTTGTCCTCAACCTCATACTGATTGCAGAAATAACAAAGAACCAGTATTCCGAAAGGGAGATCAAGGAATTTTTGCCGAAGAGGGCCGCCAGCAATTTCGTGGCAGCATAACTGGTTAAGTTCTGCGAAAGAATGGACCGGCTTACGAGGACTTGCACCGCAAATCATGCAACTACCGGCATTAGCGATCAAAGCGTCTCTAGTGGACTTCGCTTGCTTTGACCGCTCTTGAAATTTCTTTGATTGCCTACGCATTAAAAAGGCGACAGATCATCGTCCTTGTACTGGCTATGTTGTTTGGTCGGAGTTGGGGAATCACCACCACCACCTCTACCAAGTAACTGCATACGCTCGCCAACAACCTTCAGCTTTGAACGCTTTGCACCACTATCTTTATCTTCCCAGCTATCCATTTTCAACTTTCCTTCAATCAAAATTGGAGAACCTTTCTGTAAATACTGCGATGCTATCTCAGCAGTCCTGCCCCACAACGTAACGTCAACGAAGGTCGTTTCTTCTACCCATTCGTCTCCACTTTTCTTTCTGTCATTTACTGCCATGCCGACATCACAAACGGATGTTCCAGCTCCTACTTGCCGCAATTCAATATCTCGCGTGACATTACCCGCCAGAATAACGCGATTAAAACTAGCCATCTTTTTTCCTTTCTTGAGGCTTACAAACTTAGCGCAATTGCCTCACTTGCACTAAGGCAGAACTAACATTTGTCCCGCATGATGTTCTCTAAAATCTTTTTGTAGTTCTTCGGTAACTTCTCTGTGATTGTGATTTCTACTCGCGGTCGCTCTCTGTCGCAATAACGCCTGACCGGAAAGTAAAAGCAAAACCTATCATCATCCCATATCTCTGCATCGGTAAAACCATCAAAGGCACTCTTGAGCGAAGCTAGGATATTGTCAGCATCTGGCTTTATGTTCCTCGCGTTGTAGTAGCAGATCTGCACAACAGGTGTGACAAACTTTTCGTCAATTCCTTGATCGTAGCAACTCGCAAGAGCAGCTTCTTTAGCGTGCTTGCGATATTCCTTTACCCTTCTAGCTTTCTTTGCCCAGTGAGAACGCTTGTTGGGACTTAGCTCTGAAGGAGGCAGCTCCAAATAAATTTTAAGCACGCATGTCTCTCCAGTTTTCAGCCGACTCAAGCAGTGACTTAATTTTGTCCACTACCTGCTCAGCAGTTCCCAGTTTAATTGCTGATTCAAGTGCGACCACTTTTCGCTTTAATTCACTTTCAGCATTTGACGCATGTATTTGACGCACAATGCTGTCTTTTGCAGTCTGGCCTTTCTCAATAACAACTCCACGACTTTCAAGCCATGACTGAATGATAGAAGCTGGCTTTTGCCCTGCAAGTGCATCAAACAAATCCTTGAACTCGCTGGACAGCAAAAAAGGCATCACCTCTTTTAGCAACTCAGCGCGTGTTTGGTTGTGTAATGCCATTCCGAATAGAATCAGCTCTAAGTCTCGCCTACTGTTTGTCTTCACTTCCTAGTCTCCTGTAAAATTGCTTGCCAGTCATGTTCCACTCAGTCTTGCCTTGCGGAACATTTTTAATATCGCTGCCCGGAAACACACCGTACTTTTGTTTGTATCTGTGAGCAGCTGCGCCAACTTTCTTTTCGGTTCCTATCGCCCACCCAAGACACTTATTCCAGAAGTCCTGCTTTTCCTGAGCTTTCGTCAGCTTTGCGTTCTTTCTGTTAAGCCTCTCCAGCTTGCCTTTTTTCATGTGAACATCTTTGTTCTTCATTGGAGGCAGCTTGTAACCACAACGACACAAAGGAGCCGACAAAACGAGATTGCAGCTAGGGCATTTCCTCGGTTCTTTCTTTTCATTCACCTGCTTTTTCGCATGAGTTAGATGTATCGGGTCGCTGCTTATTAGCGACCATTCAACATCTTCATCCGGATAGCCAAAAGCCAAGCAGTTGTCGCTATGATCTTGCACGACACAGACTTCATGTCCATCATGCGGTCGTTGTATTCGTCCGCACATCTGTCTCCATAGACTGAAACTCTTTGTTGGTCTGGCACAGATCGCGTACTTTAACGCAGGAATATCAACGCCGGTCGTTAAGCATCCGACGCTACACAATACCTGTATGTCACCAGCTCTAGCAGCTTCCATTATCTCGTCGCGTTGTGATTGCTGCATCTTTCCATCGATGTGCGCACACTTTACGCCAAGACGTTCAAACTTTTCTGCACAGGCTAAGCTGTGACGGACAGTACAAGCAAACAAAACTGTTTGCCTTCCATCAGATCTTTTTTTCCACTCTTGGATCATGTTGCCGATCATTCCATCGCGTCCGATGCGATCATCTGCATCTTTCATGGAATAATCGCCACCGCTTCTCCTTATCCCTTTAAGGTCTGGAGACGATGGAGCGAAAACTTCGCATGGAACCAAGAAACCCTCATCTTGCAATTCTTTATATGTTGCAACTTGTATAAGGTGTTCCCAGAACTCTCCCAAGTTTCTTCCATCAGATCGACACGGAGTAGCTGTCCATCCGACTATTATAGAACCAGCTTTGTGGTAGTCATTGAGAATAGTCCTCCATGTTCGGCTTAGACTTTTGTGTGCTTCGTCTACTTGAACAAAAGACGCTGGCGGAAGTGCGAGCTTTGTTTGACGATATGCCCTAGACCATATCGTGTCTTTTGCCACAAGGTTTACGAATCTACTTTGTACGTCTGCCTCGTATGAATCGTACTCGTTATTGATACCACGCATTACGACATTTGAGTAAATCCCCCTTGAATCCAAGTGCTTTTTGACTTGTATGATTAACTCTCTTTGATCTGCAAAGAAAACACTGTCGTTTTCTTTTTCTGCACAACCTTGGATTAGATCGCTGCTCATGTACCCCTTGCCGCATCCGGTTGGACCGACAAGGAGTATTTTTCTATGGCCTGCATTGATTGCATCCCTGAGAGCGATCCTTGCTCTTTCTTGATAGTCCCTCCTTCCCGCCATGCTATCTCCTCATTATCACTTTGCTTGGCTCGTCATCAAAAATAACATCGATCTTAAACACAGGCGACTCTGTACCCTTCCATCGAGTTTCCATCTCATAGGTTTGCGGACGACGTTCAACCATCGTGTAAAGTTTCTTTGCAAATGCTACAGCTGCATTTTCGTGCGTCATGCCTTCATATTCCTTCCAGATGTCTGGACAGTGTTTGTAACACACCTGAATTACATTCTTATCCATTTCGCTTCCCCGTCTTGTTGAGTGCAGCTTTGCGTTCGGCACAAGCCTGAGCGAGAATTGCAGCAGTTTCTTGCGAGATAGTACCATTGCTTATTGCTTTGTTTGCCCAAGCAGCAGCACGATTGCAGTCGTCAAGTGTGCCTGTCTTTCTAATCGCTTCAATTCGCTGTTGAATTACTTCTGGATTAGTTCTTACGCCTTCGTCTTTGAGATACTGCTGATCGTCGTGGTATCCATGATAAACGTCAGCAGAAAACCCGAGCATGGACAGAGCTTTGCTGCGAGTGTTAGTCAATGCTTTCTTTGCAGAGTCATCGTTTGGCTTGAACGGCCAGTCATTGAGAACTTCAAACTCGCATCTCTCTCCTGTAGTCGGTGACGGATAGAAGAACTTGCAATGTAGCAGCAAGCTGGTGTTTTCGTCCCCGATAAATTTCATAGAGATAATGTCCATCCCCCACTTCTCGCCGTATGGACCCCATAGCTTAGTCCCTCGCATCATTTGATACTGATGATTTACAGCTGTGAAACCGCCACGCCTGTTGACTCTGTGGGTTTCAGCGGCAGGTGTATGCTTTTCGCTGTCCCAAATAAACATCTTTTTTTGCCCATCTTCTTTTTTCATCACTTATCTCCGTGAGTGTTGTTAATAACTTCCAAACGCTGTTCAATCTCATCGCAAAAATTCACAAGCTGTTCTTGCAGTTTTTCGTGATACTCTTCGTCCGCATCCACGCGAATTACAAAAAGCTGTAGCTTTTCAGGGAATCTCGGATCGTAGCTAATGTAGTCACACCACTTGCGACCCGTAATAAACATGTTTCCTTGCACTTGAGCAACGTACTGCGACGGAACTTTGTTGCTTTCAATCGTTTGCAAGTGATTCTTGCTGTTGTAAGGACACTTGATCTCAATGATCCCGTCTGGATCAACCAAACCATCCACGCTGCATCCCGCATTGAGTTCATCGTGCATGATAAAACCAGTTTCCTCAACGACACACAGTCTCGTCGAGCAGTACAAGTCTCTTGCTATTGGTTCATGCTGATGCCCCCAGTCTATTGCTTTGGATCGAGCATCCGGACCTCTATCATTGGTAAGCCTTTGACAGATCAGGTCATCTAGGTATCCGGATCTCACTGTTTTACTTCCGAGAACTTTTGCAAAGTTACTGCCAGTTGGCTTGCCCATACGCGCAAGATGCCACTCTTCGGAACCTTGTTCCATAGAATTGTCTCCATTGTGTGAGAGAGAAAAGCGTTGCCCCACTAACTAATCGGAAGACGTTCTGGATGCTTCGGTTAGTGAGTTGAAAAGTAAGGCAACGCTTTTACGATCCTAGCGATACAGAATATCGCGTCAAGAGATTTGCAATTAAATAGGACGAAAACCTTTTTTCTTCGGACGAACCGCTTTCGTCGCTGGCTTTTTGTATGCCTCTAAAACTGCTGGGCTGTTTGCGTGCTTGCGCAACCATTCCTTTGCATGTTCCGCGACTTTTGCACGACGCTCGGTTTCTTGCTCAGCAGTAAGCCCGTTTGCATAAAAATCCTTAGTAACAGCAGATGGCGTAGTGCTGTTGATCTTTGACCTTGCTGTTTGCACTAAAAGATTCCAAAAACTCTCTCCAGATTCATTTTCTTTTGTAGTAGATTCTGGCATTTCGTCTTTACGAAGATTCCAAGCTGAGACGTTTGATGTAATTTCGTTTCTTCCTAGAGCTTCTCTAGCAAGTCCGACTTGCATCCTGCCAATGTCTACTCGTTCGTCATCGCTGACATCTACTCCAGATTTAATTAACTCGACAATCAGCTTTTTCGCTGTTTGAATATCCTCCCTGTAGACATCGTGTTTTTCTGTCCAGCTTTCATTGTCAAGCCCTGCCCTTTTCTCCTCGTATGCTCTGGATAACCAATCTTCCATATCGTAAAGATCTTCAACTGATCGCTTCATGTGACGATCGGTATAAATGCCGCTCACAAAAGGCATGTTTTTAATATTGAAATAATCTTGTTCCAAGAGAACACGCTCAGATGTCTTTATACTTCTCGATGCTGCACCACCAGAAAGGTTGTTGAGGTAGAAGTCTACCTCAAGAGGGCTTATGCCAAACTTTCCGGTTATCTTGCCAATCTTCTTTGCTGTTTCTGTTGTGTATGCACCATACCTTTCACTGTCCGGAAGGTTCTGCTCCTCCATGTACTGCGGCTCAATGTATGTGCCTCTAAACATGTCGTAGTTCAGAAGGTGCTGAAAAGCCGTTGCGTATGGACCGCTATCCATTATTCCGAATCCGGTGCGGGGATCGCCAAGCGTCATCTTTAATGACTCAAGGACCATCTTCATTTGCGTAGATCTAGGTTCTATGTGGTCAGTCCAGTCTTCCTTTAGGTAGTAACGCATGTCTTCTTCTTTTTCGCTCACAACTCCAGCTGTTTTGCTTCCCTGTGCCTCAAGCTGTGTCATGGCAATTATCTCTCCAATGTTTTGCATTATTGCCCACTCGCGACTGTTAGGAATCCAAAAAGCCTGAACTCCTTTTTCTCCATTTAGACTCCAGCCTCTGCCTCTCTGATAGATTGGCTTCTCTTGTTCCTCATCATCATCATCTCCGTGTGCCATCATCCACAGATAGCCTATTCCGATCATGAACATGCTTCCCGTAGCTGTATACAACGCTTGATTTTTTTGCGCTCGGCTTAGAGTTGCTGTGTCGTTTGTAATTACAGACTTTCCGACGAGAGCTAGGTTGCCAAGAGTCCTAGCCATCTTGTCTACACCCTCAAGTTTTGCATTTATAAACGGAATAAAAGCCTCACCTGCTGGCGTCCAAGTACCCATTCTGTTGAAGTTGTAGGTGACTTCGCGTGCTGCATTGATCGCACCTAGAACCTCGTCTCGCGTTGGATAAACCTCGATTCCTGATGCGTCTGTGATTTTTCCGGTCAGGCCGTTTACTTTGTAGCCTTGCTCGCGAATATACGCGATGAACTCGGCATATCTGGGACCAACATCGCTAAACGCAATCATTTGCTGAATCCACTTCAAGCTGCCTTTAATTGGTGAGGCAAAACTTCGTAAACCGAAACTCTTTTTCTTCAAAGATTGCGCAAGTAGGTTTCTTGCACCTTTTTGATTCGGCGTCAATTCGTGCATTATTTCTCCACCATACTGGCGGAATAATGATCGTGCCAAATTTCCAGAAACATCCCTGTTGCCTCCAGTGAGCGTTGACAAAGCAAACGCAGATGAATACATGAGAGGCGCCCACAGTCTTTCTATTCCCTGATAACGCGACTGGAAGAAGTTAGTTATGTAGTCCATCGGTATCTGACGCATACCAAACGCTGTACTCCAAGTTGTAGCACCGAGCTTGTATGCTTTTGTCGGCTTTGCTACAGCTCGCATAAATGCACCAGTTCCTATTGTTCCACCTTGCAAGGCACGCATCATCGGTGGGTCGAGGTAGACAAGCTCTTGCTTTCCATCTTTGTTGAATATGACTAAATTTTCCGCGTCCTTCATCGTCTTTTTAATGCTAGGACCGAATGTCATAAGAACAGTCGCGCCGCTCGGTATATTCGTAAGCATGTCCAGTACATCTGCGTTTGTGTACTTCCCGCTTTCTCTGCCGAAATACGCTCTAGCCTGCTCCATGAACGCATTAAGAAAACGCTTGTCCAGTGCTTCTTTGAAGTCTGTCTTGCCGTATCTTCCCGACCGCAGACCTGCGGCAACCTCCATCATTTCTCTTATTTCATGCGCCGCTGCTATTAGCTTCATCCAGTCTTCTTCAATGACTCCATTCTTTTCAAGCTGCTTCAAGATGTCTATTAGACGCTGCTTGGAAAGCAATCCCCTCATTGGCCTTACACGCTGCGCAAACTTAGCAGTGCCTTCAGCTGCTTCTAATTCGCGTAGAAATATTTGCTGAAGTTGAACACTGTTCGCTGTGCTGTAAAATTCAATTGCTCTTTGTATTGTTGACTGTAGCGGACTTATGACAGGAGCAACGCTGCCGGTTTTGCTCCTGTACTTAACCGCTTTCCCTAAGTTTACATGCGAGCTGCGGTTTAGCACGTTTGAGAGCGAACCCTTGTCTCTCCACATTGGCAAGTACAGAGAGCCATCCATCGTTTCCATATCTACGCTGTACGCTTTTATCATGTTATTAAAGTCGTCGCGAGATATAGCGCCAGCATCTAGTAACATAAATAGCAAGCCATTGTTGAATTTGTTTAGAGCCTCTTCTAGCTCTTCAAATAGCTTTCCTTCTTTAGTTCCAGATACTTTTTCTACATGAGCCTTTGCTTCCTCTATTGTCATAGGCCATGTCTTGCTTGCTCCCGGCCTAGAATCCATACCAACAATGTGTGATGCAACCAAATAGGTTTCTGCCGCTTGTGCCTGCTTATCCGTCATCTTAGCTAGGATTTTCGCCAAAGTGTCCGTTCCTTGAACGATCCTCCTTCTTCCGGACGGGTCGTTGGTTACAAGAGCAACTCCCTGCTGCCATGCCTGTTCAGCTTGTGCCGCCGCTGTATTAAATGTTGCGGTGGCGTACTCGTATGAAGATATTGTTTCGTCGTAAATGCTGTCCTGAACTGGATCGCCCTGCTTTTCAAGCTCTCGATTTCGTTTTGCTTCTTCCGCAACTATGTGCTGCCTAAGTCGATGCAACTCGTAGTATTGATCTTTAACGCGACTGTATGCTGCACCCCATGCTCCCTGCACATGCTCATTGTAGAGAAACTCTCTTCCCTCGGCAGTCTTCAGATCTTCTACAAGCCTAGACGCCTTAGAAACAGGACTTTCTGGTATAGCACTAACGATTGCTGATTGAAGCCTTTGGTACACAGTCTGATCTGTGTAGCTTCTAAACATTCCGCGAGTCCATTTAACTCTTGCGAATTGCTCAGGATGTTCAGCCGCCCATTCGTTTTCAAACCATTTGCGAACTTTTTGAAACTTCGGTATGCGGTTTTGATCCCTTCTCGATAGAGTCATGTAAGCACGCATGAACTCAGCAAATCCCTCGGCAACTGCAACACGCTGGTCTGCTCTGACCTTTGCATAGTCATAATCCGCTATCCATGTAGCTATTTTTTCTGGCATCTTTTCCGATGTCTTAGTTTCGTTGTCTAAGTCGTGCGCAATCTCATGCGCGACAACGGCAAGGTTGTTCGCATGTTTTCGTGCAAGCCTTACTGAACGAGGACTGTTCGGATGAGACATCACTCCAGTTTTAGGGTCTTTTGTCAGATGTGCGACATGAGTGTAGAAACCTGCTGTCTTTCCTTGCGCAAGTCCGGTTCTGATAGGCAGATTCCACCTAGAGCTGATGCGCCGAATAATTTGAAAAGCTGAAAGCTGAGGCTTGTCGCTAGAATCGCCTAGCTTTTTCTTCCTCGGAACATCAACTCCTCTGCGTTTGCTTCCACCTCTACCAACATTAGCTATTCCACGCGCACCTTTTTTATCTTTCTTCTTGCGTTTCTTACGCGCGAACTGACGAGGAGCGAAATCAGACTCCATTCCATCCTGCAAGAGATTCGCAACTTTGTCTTCCACCTCATCAATGATTCTGTCTATTTCGGTCTGGTCGCGAGCTACTCTCTCGTACCTGTCAATTTCGCCCTCTGTATACTTCTTGTCGTACTCAATAAGTTCGTTTCCTAAAGCCCTGTCAAGCCACGACAGCTTTTCATCAAATGTGAACAGAGACTCGTATTCCATTGCATCCGTTCGGCTCATTGATTGAATAAATCCATCTAGCCTGTCGTCAAAGTTTAAGTCAGCTCCAACTTTTGGATCTTGAGATGCTTCAGATCCCTCATCCTGCTGAACTTTCTTGCCTTTGACCTTTCTTGTTCCGGGTATTTCTTCTCCGGTCATCCGCGTTTGTTTGTATGCGGTAAACATTGCATCGAGAACTGGGTTGTCCTCATTCAATATTAAATCCAACGCATAATTGACGTTCATCGCTGGTGGGACTTCAACAACAAAGCCAGTGTCTGCGGGGAGAATCCCATACTTTTTCATAAGTTCATCTGGTGATAGTCCTTGATACTTCCCTTCCGTTACAAGAACCTTTATCGTTTTGTCGCCTTTTAATGCTTGCTCATCGATTACACCAGTCAGTCTGTATGAAGATGGTTTTTTTACATCAAAACCTAGCTTTTCTAAGGTTTCGTCATCAAACATTGTGCTAAACGAACCGATGTCCAAAGTAACTAAAGATCCTTTCGCGTAATCCATTTGCAATACATCGGATTCCTCATCTGCTGAAACATCTATGTCACCGCTGTAGCCCTCCTGCAACTCTGGATACAATGGCATACCATCTGGACTGTCGAGAACATCTTTTGCAGGAATTACGCTTGCATTGCCTTCGTCGTCTGTAACAAGTATGTCAGCGACTCCTCTGTGTGCTTTTACTTGATACCTCTTGCCATCTAAGTACACCACCGATCCTGATGGTGCGTTCAATCTAAACCAAGCTGGACTCGGTTTTGGGTATTTCTGCAATTCTTCTGATAAAGATTCAAGCTGCTCTGTCACCTTGTCCATTTTTGCTTGTCTTGGAAATCCAGCTTTCCCTGCAAGAGCAGCATTTTTAATTAACTTGTTTGTTCTTCCTATTTCGTTTTGTACTTCTGTGACATACTTCCCAAAGTTCATCACCTTTGCATTAAACGAGTTCATAGTGTCATTGAAAGTAACGAAATGCTTTTCAGCAAAACTTCCCTGAACATCTTCTGACAGAAGACTTGATTCCGCATTAGCTGGACCGATATACGTCTCCCAATCAATGTTGACATTTACTAAATCTTTAGACGCTTCATCGGGCCTTGTCGTATACAACTTATAGATGCCTAGACCTTTCATCTCGCCTATTTTTATGGCTCTCGTAACATTCGGCTGTAGTCCCTCTCGCTTACTTAACTCATATTGAATTGTTCGTACAACCTCAGAAGACCTATTGCTAAATGTTTTGAATATGTCGTCTATTTTCCAGTTCTTGACTTCTGAATCAGTTCCCTCAGAAACTTTCGTGTATGATCCGCTGACAGATTTCCCCTTCTTAGGGCCGATTGACCAAGTAAATTCTTGAGCCTCAAGCGACTCAGGCTTATTTTTATTAGCCACTTCTTCCATCTGTGAAAGCAGTTCCGCTTGCGCCTTCATCCCAGCAACTTCGTCTTTCTTTTTTCGCGCAGACCTTTGCTGGTCGTCCACGTTTCTCTGGAATAGCTCTTTTTTACTGAGCAAGCGATCAAGCTCATTAGCTAGCTTGTTTCTCAGCAATATCCTTGGGTCGCCTGTTGCTGTAGACAAAGATGAATCAAAATCGCTCCCTCCATTTTCGTCGAGGTCGATGTCGCTCATGTCAAACGATCTCATGTTGAATGAGAAGTCCATGAACATGTCTATCATTGCGTCTTTAATTAACGCAATTTGCCAACGCCTAGCATCTTGATCGCCTTCCATTACATAACGGAAGTTCATAAAGGTATTCCATCGGTTGCCCTGACGACCCGCACGACCTTCACGCTGATCGATGTCACCCGGCATCCACGGGCAGTCAAGATGATGCAATGCCGCCAGCCATTGCTGCGCATTTACACCGACTCCCATAGAATCAGTGCTTCCTAACGCAAACCTGATTTTTCCAGCGTTCATTTTCTTCGCAATTATCTTCTTCTTTTCCGATTTGCTTTCGTCAGAAAATACTGCGATCTCTTCTTCTTTTACTCCTTCTTCTATTAGCCGACGCTTTATCTCTTTAGCCAGATTGAATCTTTTTACTTTGGCCGTGATCTTGTTTCCTTCTTCGTCGTACTCACCAGTTGATCTTTCTGCGTCATCTGAAAACCCAGCTTGCATGAAGATCATCTGTGTCGCTTTAGGATGCTTGTTATAGATCGGCATAGCATTTTCAATCATCCTGTTGATCTTCAAGCTAGGATCGTTTGGATCAATTTCCGGCATCTTCCATTCAGGGTTAAACTGAATATCAGTTAGCCTTGGATCTAAAGTCATCATGTTTCCTTCGGTCTGAAGAACAAGCTGACTGTATGGGTCTCCGAGCATTGACCGTAGCTCTCCGTACTCTTCTCCTTTTGCAGACTTAGATTTTTCGTACCTAGCTCGCAATGCTTTGCTATACATCTGCTGAAACACGGATGGTTGCACCGAAACATTGATTGTCTGTTTGTGCGGAACGCCGATAGGCTGTTCTCCCTCTGGGACGAAGCCTTCCTTGTCTGGACGCTCAACGAACTCCTCAACTTCCGAAGCCTTAACAACGTCAAGGTATTGGCCGATCATCTTCCTAAGCTCTGGAAGATTGTTAAACGCTCTAAGGCGTTCAACAGCCTCCCAAGTTCCGCCAGTAGTAATCTCAGGCTCTATGACTGACTCCGCAAACATATTGAACCATGAGTTCCAAAAACCGACCTTTGAAGCGTGCATTTCTTCTTCCATGATGTACTTCATCTGGTTGAAGATTTCGTTCAGCGTATTAGTAATTGGCGTACCAGTGAATGTGTATATCCCTCTGCCGCCGTTCGTCTGCCTAACGTGCGTTGTAATAAGGTCGAGCATTTTCCCGCGCTGCGATCCTTTTGTATTCAGTCCCTTCAGTTGCTGCGGAGTTGCAATTGGCAGCTTCTTGTAGTAATGAGCTTCGTCAACCATAACCATGTCAACGCCCATGTCTTCAAAGAAAACTGTGTTCTTCTTTGCAAGGTCGGCTGCCTTCTTAATTTCGTCAATCAGGCTCTTACGCTCTAAGACTAGCTCTTTCGCTGTCCTGCTTTTAATCTGCTCCTTGATCTGGTCTGTGGTAAGGTTATCAAGGTTATCTGGCATCGTGCCTTTTCGCGAACTTTTGTCTTCTTTGAACGCTTCACGAGCCGCATCTTCAAGCTGCCTTAAATCTTCTTCCCAAATGCCTCTAATAGTTTCGGCTTTCAGTAGAAACCTGTCAGTCAAGCTGTGCGGAACTACAATTACATCCCAATCGTCTGCTGCAATCATAGCAAGCGTGCGATCGCGAATTGATGGATTAAGATTGTCAACGTACAGAACTTTTGCCGTTGGGTACGCTTCGCGTATTTCATCCGCCACCTGCGCTGCGTTGATATTATGGGCGAACAACATCGGCTTCTTTGCGTAACCGAATCTCTTTGACTCCATAGCAAGCGCTGCCATAGTCAAAGTCTTTCCAGTTCCAACTTCGTGCGCAAAAATGCCCTTTCCCATTAACAGCGCACGCCAAACAGCCTGCTTCTGATGCTTACGCAGAGCAAATGGCTTTCCATCTTTCTCAGTGATAATTCCGACAAAAGAAAGCGGAACATTTTCAAATGTTGGAGTAACGAAAGAGTTGTATTCTTCGTTGTAAATATTTGACAAATGGTTTGCTCTTCCAGTGTCAGTCCAAACCCACTCTTCCCATGTTTGCCTAAATAGCATTAGCTTTTCGTTTGCTCTAGCCGATTCCTCGGCGTTGAACTGTCTCGGAGAGAGAACAATGCCGCCCGCAGTTTTGACTGGTGGATCATATACTTTCAGAGTGGCGTTGTTCATCGCTGCTCGCAAAAACGCCGAAAATGGAACGGCAGGTGTTCCATTTGTTATGTAATCGACTCCCCACTGCAAAGCAGTGTCAAGCACATTAACTTCAGGGTCTAGCTCGACGACCCACTTACCATGCTTCAGCTTTATCCCAACCAACTTCGGGTCGATTCCTAGCTTCTCGGAAACAAACTGCTTGTAGTATTTTGTCGGAACAAAATGCGGACCCATCTTCAAATCTATTTGATCGTATGGAATAGTCGCAGGTATTATTTTCTCGATTGCTGCAATGCTTTTTTCAAGACCTTTAACTCCAGCGTCAGTAGCGGCCTGCAATGCCCTGTATTTCTTGCGAACATTGCCTGACAAGAAAGTGTCCGCTGGCTCGTATTGGTTTACTTCGTTTTTGTAGATAAATCCTTTTTCTACAAGCTCTTTGATAGCTTCTTTTTCTTCCATGTTTGCGGACCTAGCAATTCTCGCGTAGTCCAAAATCCTACTTCTGTTTCTTTCGTTAGCGAAAGCGTCTCCGAGGCTAGCGTTCTTTAGTTCCTTGATAGTTCCAACCATCGTTGTATCGCGGAATACACCTCTTTTGATCCACTCGCCTGTTTCAGCGTGTTTGTAAGAAAGCACCTCAAGAGCAAGAGCTAATGGATCGCCAGCTTTTTTGAAAACCTTAATTGCATTGCTTTCTGCTACTTGACCATAAGTTTCAACAAAACTGTCGTATGACTCGTTCAGCTTGCGCCTAGCTGCCTTTATTTCGGCAGTTTCTGCATCACCACTTTGCAACGTAAGAACGTCTTCGTAATGCTTGCGAATTTCTGCAAGATGCCTCACTTCGTTCAATCGCTCTTGCAGCTTTGATTTGTTTTTGATGCTTGCCTTTGCCCATCCAGCAATTTGCTGCAATGGAACTATCTGCTCTCCGCTGTAAATGCCTATCTCCGGACCTTCTAGCTGTACGTCTTCGTATGCACGACTACCATCCTTGTTTAGCTTAGGATTCTTTTTCGTGCCGAGATAATGTCGCCAGTACGCTTTCTTTTCACTATTAACTAGGATTGTGTTCTGACGCATTTCGCCTTCTACCTTCGTAGAATCAGCCGACCATTCAGCGACATCCGTGTTAAATATGTTTTCCGGAAGACGCTCTACCCATTCGCTTATCTGCTTCAGTTTTTGTTCATCTGTCAGATTGCTTGCGTCAACCATCATTCCCGGCGCACCGCGAGTTGTAGGTCCAAATGATATTGTTCCTATAACGTCTTGCGGGTTGTCTACCCAGTGCCTGTTTATCTCTACTGAACTCTTATCGCTCTGCCCTATAAATTCTTTCGGCAGTATGTTGGGAACAAGTTCCTCTACTACGTTGTTTTTTCCTTGCAACCATTTAGTTCCACCAATTCCGCCTGATAGTGTTGACGATTCACTACGCTCACTCCACCACTTCAATCCATAGTCAGGTTTTTTCTCATCGCTCCTGTTTTTTCGGACAATAATCAAGTCCATCATCGCCGCAGTTCCTGCGTATTCCTTCATCATGTTTGATGGAAGACGCAACATTCCTACGACCGTTCCTTCGTTTTGCAGTTGCCTTCGCAGAGTACCTGCCAGCGTTTTTCCGTCAGCGGTTCCGGTGGAAGTTATGAAAACCATTAACCCACCCGGCTTAATGTGATCCATTGCCCTGCGGAAAAAGAAATTATGTACTGAATGGTCCGTCTTATACCTGTTCTGAGCAGGCTTATTTTTTCCGAACGGAACATTGCTTATTGCCAGATCGTAGAAGTTGTCAGAAGTCTGCAAATCCTCGTAGCCTTTGTTGCTTATATTGGCCTCTGGATACAGGATCTTTGCGATACGCGATGTCATGGAATCAAGCTCAACACCATGAAGCGTGCTATTCTTCATTATGTTTCTAGGCATGATTCCAAAGAAATTGCCTGACCCCATAGAAGGCTCAAGTATGTGTCCTCCCTTAAATCCAAGCCTAACTACCGCTTCCCAGACTTTTGCAACGACAGGTGGAGCGGTAAAGTGCGCATTAGTGATTGAGTCTTGCATTGATTGCCATGTCTCTTTGCCAAGATAATCGCGAAGCCACGCATCCCATTCTTGCCATCCTTCAGCTGGCTTAGGTCTCTGCCAGCTACCTTGAAACAACTCCTGACCAAACGCACCCCACCCCGTGTACCCAGCAAGCAGATCTAGGTCTTCTTGTGATGGATGCTCGTTAGTTCTTTCAAGTTCAAGAACTTTTTCTATTGCTGCGAGGTTTCTCTTAAATCGCTCCTTTTGAGATCCTCCGATGATTGCATCCCACTTGTCTGGAGTGAGTTCATAGTTTGATCTGGTTGAGTCTGTTGCTCCATGATTTCCTCTGGTGTCTCTGGTTCCATCTCCAACAGGTCTGCTGCCATTAACGCTGCCTCGCTGCGACTGATCCCCTGACTTACCAGCTTGTTCACCTCCTCCTCGTGATCCTTCTGCATCATTCGCACGAACTCCCACAGAATCCCCGCCTTCTCCAGCCGCTCCTTCGCCGCTTGGTTCTCTTGTTCCATCTGCATCACGATCCGTTGCGTCACTGGCGTCTCCAGCGTCAGTCCTTCCACCTCTTCCTTTATTTGCTGCTTCTCTGTCGCTGTTAAGTTCATCTGCAAGCTCCCTGTTTGTGTATTCTTCGTATAAGTGTCTTACAGCATCTTCTGCTTTCTTTACGCCTCTGAACGCATCGGCTGTACCATCGTCGTCAAAGTCATGGTTAGGCTGACTTCTGAACAGCTTTATTAGACGCAAATCTCGTTCATTATCCGAAAGTTTTTTCGTAGTAATGATGTTTTGAGCAGCGTCACGAGCTGCCAAGTTTGACAGCGCCACTGCTCCAGCCTTGCTGCGATCCTGATTGTCGTGAGCGTCAAGCATTTCCTGTAGCTGCTTAAAGCTATCAATGCCATAACCTTGCAGGTAATACTCAACCAATGCTTCTCTAGCTTTGAGCTGAGGATTGAGCTTGCCTTTTACCTTTCTCTCGCCTTTGCTGTCGTAGTATCCTCTGTTTCTTATTTCTGTGCTGCTGTCACCCTGCACGACAACTGTTGGGTCTACTTCTCTGACAAGATCTGCGATTTCTTTCAATCGCTTTCCGCCACCGCCTAGCATGTGCAACTTGAGCGAAGACGTATTGTTTTCTCTTTGGAATGTTACGAAATCTACAATTTCCTTGTTTGTCCATGCCGCGTGATAGAACGGTATCCCGACAACCATGTTGGTTAGCGTAAAGTCCAAAGAATCTGTAGCGTTAGCGTAAGTCTGAATGAGAGACAAGTCTCCATATCGATGTACTGGCGCAATTACCCTAACTCCGGACTTAGCAAGTTTCTCGATCCTGTCTCTAAAGTAATTTTGAATTTCTTGCGTCATAACTGCGTCAGCTACGACAATTCCATCGGCGGTAGTTACCAAAACGTCTGGAGCAACAACATTCAACAGCCCTTTGTCTTCAACCTTTTCTGCGAGCCGTTCGTATTGCTGCATAACATTTTCAAACTCTTCAATCGCTTTTTTGTAAGTTACGCTACGATCTGCAAGTTCCCTGTTCTTTGCAAGCGACAAAGCACCGCTGTCTACGAAAGCTGGCAACTTGTGTTCATTCATGTGCAACAGTAAAGAGTTAGCAATGTCATCTGACATTAGCTTTGCCGCATTGGTTCCTCTGTTGTATGTATACAGAGACACACCTACAGCACGACCAGTTTGCGTAAAGGTTCGCAAGTCAGTAACGCTTGTCGAGTTACCGGATGCAAACCAACTGAATCCAAGCGGGCGACCGTGACTGCTTCGCTCAATGGATTCGGCGTTTTCGTCTGCCGTTTTATCTTGTTCTTCATCGACAGGCTTTTTGTCTTCTGCTTTAGTGTCGAGATCCGCTACAACGTCTTGCCATTTTTCCGGAGCTTTTATGTCTGCTCCTTCAATGCCAAGATCTTTCTTCTGATCTTCCGCCATCATTCCTATTGCTCTCCAAGCCGCTTCAAGATACGGCCCGAAGTCACCCATTTCGCTGTAGTCTCCGTCAGCGAACTCCTCGACGAACGCAGCAAACGACAACGCACCAGCTTTGATGTTTGCAACTGCAACATCTATTGCCATGCCCATAAGTTCAAGATTAACGCCGACTGTAGGTTTGTTCCTACCAGCCCTGATTGCTTCCTTTAGCTTTCTTGCTTTCTCTCTTGCAATTTCTTTTTGCTCGTCTGCTTTCTGTCTAGTTGTTTTCTTTTTGCCAGCCGATTTTTTCGGCGCTGGCTTTTTCTTTTTTGCACCCTTCGTTATTCCGTCGAGAGCTGCATCATTAGTTTGCTGATCTGCTTTTGCAGCATCTTCGCTGTTTACCATTCCGAGAGAACGCAGACCCTCCACTGTGTCCTCGTACAATTTGCTAAAGCCTTCGTCTGACTTTAGCCACTCCATATAATCAACTGCCCACTCTTCAACAGACTCATAGGTGTACTGAGAAGGAGCAGTTTGCGTGTCTGCTGACCTGTCTTTTTCAACAACGCTTTGGATGCCCTTTCGGAACGCATCAAGCAATGTCTTGCTTTCTTTGAGCTGAGCCATGCTTGCGTCTGGCCTTGTTCTTTCAAACAAATCGAGCATAGAGTTCGTGACGGAATTTAACTCAGCCAAATCCTCTTCGGCAGCCTTGCTCTTCCTTGCTGCTTCAGCCTTCTCTTTAATCAATTCCTCCGCTGACCTCTGAAGAAAGTCTTGCATTTCAGCATCGGAACCATCGTTCCACTGTTCCGGCAAAGGCTTGTGTGCGTTGTCTCTGTCGTATTCCGACATTTCTTGCACGCTCATTACCGACACAGGATCGGTAGACCAGTACACAGGATCAATGAGCGAATCGATGTAAGAGTCGCGTGTAAGTCCATCGCCCAGAAGATCGTCATACCGATCCCTTAGTGCGAGTCTATATTTGCTAACAATTTGTGAAGCAAGTTTCGGCTTGTCAGCAGCTTCAAGGTTGTCCACTAGAACCATAGCGGGATCGTAGTAAACATCTGACCCTTCTGGCCCTTTTCCGTATCTCAGGTATCCGTATGCAATCAAAATGTCAGCGGGCGATCTACCGCCATCTCTGTCATGTGCAAACTCTTCCCTCAGTTGCGATGGCGTAACAAAACGATTGCGAGATACATACATCAATACATCGTTAGATTTATCAATAGATGTATAGATACTGTCCAAATCGCTTTGCGTTGCAGCAGTTGCGACTCTATTAAGAACATCTGCCGATGCAACTTCATCAAATGCTGGAATCTCCATGAGCGAAGTTACGAGCATTGCTCTTTGCTGCTCTATCGTAAATTGCGCAACTGCGTTTTTGCCTCTCTTGCTGTTTATTTTGACCTTTCTCGACCCGCCCTTTCCAGTCTTCACTCTGCTTTGCAGGATTTTCTGCATGTCTCTTGCTGCGGACTTGATGTGCGGCTGCTTTGTGTTTCGCAGCATTTCCTCCAAGTCGGAGTCGATCGCCTTTGCCGATGGACTCATCTTAATCATTTCGCTAGCAGATGGATCGCCTTCATAGTCTGGGTCGATGTCGCCTTTGTAATTGTCTTGAACTGCATCTAGGACAACACGCTTCGGCAATCCTTTAGCAATCCAGTCATCGACAAACGACTTCATTTCTGGGTAGTCGATTAGCGTGTCTTCGTAGTAGTCATCTTCTATTGCCCTAGACGACTCGGTTGATTCGCTCGGACCTACTGCTTCAATTCCTCCAGCCTCAAAGTCTCTTACTATTTGTTGCTCGGCTGGCAACAAGAATTTTTCTCCAATGAAATCTCTTGCTTCTAAGATGTAGTTTTCATCTAAAATCTCATCGAGTAAGTCGCTTTCATCTTCATTAAGGTTCATCGCTTTCTTGGTTTCTGCGATTGCATCTTTTCCGAAAACGCCCTCTATGTAGTCATCTAAAACATCTTGATTGAACTGAACAGTTTCAGCGACATTTCCAGTCTCTATATTTTCTTCCCCCGTGTATGCTTCTACGACTGGCGACGGAGGATCTTGTTGCAGAATACCTGCTAGCTGCTTTGTGAAGTTCCTTGACAGTTGCTCGGCTTCATTTGATCGGTCTTTCGTAGACTTTTCCAAAGCGGTTTCTGACATCATTTGAAGAGATGAAGCGAGAACTCCGCTCAGTGCTTTATCTATATCTCTTGCAAGTTCATTTCTTTGCTCTAATGATGTTTGCTCGTCTACATACTCAGCATCACGCAACAACAACTGTTGGTCGCCAACGTAAACCGGCGATGTTCCCGCCTCTGGTTTTTCGCTGCGTGGCTTAGACGAAATAACTTCTCTAGCGTTGGACATAACGTAATTGGCAACACGGTCCAGCAATGAATAATCGAGTCCAAACATTGCTTCTGAACCGCTCTTTACAGCAGCGTTCAATTTTTCAATTGCACCACGAGTTTCTGCCAGCAGAGTTCCAGAGCGAACAAGCATGTCAGTGCCTGTTTTCGCTAAAAACTCAACTACACGAAGGTAGCTCTCGCGGTAAGCGTCATCGTCCTTATTGTTGAGGCTTGGAACTTCGTATGAAATCGAGTTTTTATCTCGATGAACTAGCCTTGATTTTCCTGCAAGATTCTTTATCGAGTCCGGAAATGATTCCGCAAAACCAAAGTCGCCAATCTTTGAAGCATTAGGCAGAGAGCTTTCTTTTGTGGTCAGCTTTCTGCTGTAATAAGTCCCATCTGCCGACCTTCCAACAACTGATCGACCTGTAACGTCCGTGTAGTCTGTTACAGAAAACTCAGATTCCGGATTTTTGGCGAATAGTTTATTTAGATCAGAACGCGACACGCCTAGAGCAGAAGCAGCAACAGAGTCTGTCAGTACATCGCGACCCCTAACAGTTGATTGCTCCGGAACATCCCTTGCTATTGGGTCTTTTACCGGAAATGGAAGTACGTTTTTGCTGTTCGCGCCTTGTCCTTTCAGTGCTTTGGGCCAATCAGCAACTCTGTCAAAGTCTTTTAAGTCCGATTGCCTATCCCATCGTATAGTTGATGATGTAAACCGAACCGGCATAGACTTAACACCACGAGCAATCAATGCTCTAGCCCTGTGCCGCCCTTCGTGTGCGGTCACGACAGCGTTTCCTTCTTTGTCTATTTTGAAACTCAGACTTGGAACACTGCTTAGTTGCTTGCCAGAACTCAAAACGCTTTCAACAAGATCAGTTTTGGATTCGCTTATTCCTTCATCTGCTAGCTTGAGGAAGTCCGCTGGGTCCATGTCGATAATTGTCGTCCTAGACTTATATCCCGTCTCTTTTTTTGCGCTTTCTAAAGCCTCGGGTGTAAAGAAACTTTTTCCGTCAGACGGGTCGAGAACTGCTTCCTGACTTTCAATTTCATCTTGTTGCTGATCTGCAACTTCTTCGTCAATCACATCGTTAGTTTCAATCCCGCCTTCTTCTTCAATTACATCGTTGGTTTCATTTTCCGACTCTGGCTTTTTAAGAAATTCTTCACGGAATACATTTAGCGCGTCTTGTAATTTGCTTGCTCCACCATCTGAGTATAGAAGTTTTTGCCACGTCATATTGACATTAACTGGCACTGCAATGCCGCTGTTCTCTATGACTTTCCTAAAGTTGGTAAAGCCGGTTTTCCTTGCTTGCTCGTTTCTTTCCTCGCTGGAATATCCTCCTTCAAAAAGGCTTTTCGTCTCATCAAGTGCTTTCTGTATCGTGTCTATGTAAAGACGTTTATTTTCTTCTGTTCCAAAATCAAACGTACCTACGTTATACCCATTCTCGTCCAGTTGCGCCGAATTATGAAAACCAAAATAAAGCGAACTTCTTAGCTCATCTTCGTCTTTGCTGGGGTCTTCATCTGCATCTTCATTGCCCTCTCTAGCCCTGCGAGCAAGTTCCTCAAGATATGCTGCTGCGGCAGAATCCAGCTCCGCAGAGTCAGGCTGATCTTCTGTCTCTTCTGCTGCACCTGCATCTGTTTCTTCGGATTCTAAATAGTATTCCTCCCATGTCTCACCGTATTCAGTAAAGGCAGTTATAATTTCATCTTGCTCCGCCTTTGTCAGCTCCTTCAAGCCTCCTTGGTCATACCTGTCAAACAGATCTTTCATCCGCTCAAGTGGCATAGGTGTGTCTTGGTTTTCACCGTTGATGTCCTCGTAGAAACCACTTCTGAACCTATAAGACTCGTCTCCCATAAATTCATCGAGATTTACTTCTGAACGCCTTGGCCTATACGCCTTCTCTTCAACTGTCTCTGTAGTAGTCTCCATTTCTTCTTCTACAGAAGTCTCTGTTGCATCCGACTCTTCGGTAGGCTTTCTGTCTAACCTGTAATTTTCAAAAGTTTCGCCATATTCAAAGTAAGCATTTACTAACTTTTGTTTCTCTTCTGCACTTAAACCCTCTCCACCGAACGTACCTTCCTCGTACTTTAGGAACAGCTCGCTCATCTCCTCCGGCGAAAGCGGTCCTTCTTTGTCGTATTTTCCTCCACGAAGTCTATAGCCTTCCTCCGACATAAATTCATCAAAATCTATGTCATCAACTTTCACCTTGCTTTCTTCTGTCGCCGTTGCATTTGGGTCGGGACTGACGCCACGCTCTTGCGCTACTCGGTAAACTTCTTCAGATTTGAATATCCAGCTTGATCCGTCACGGTAGCCGTTGATTCCGCCATCCGCCCGCAACTTGACCAATTCCTCAGAACTCATACCCAAGATCTGTGCCGCTTCCTCCAGCCCGATAAACTTTCGGCTTTCATTTTTGTCTTGTTCTTCTTGATCTACAGATTCATCTACAGACTCTACCTCTGCATCCTGTTCGTCTTTCTGATTTGTTTCTGGATCAACTAAATCAAACGACTTGTCATCTACGTCAGGTTGCTGGAAAACGGGCTTACCTTCATTTTCTCCTTGCCCCTCTAGCCGGAACCGTGTTCCGTCAGGAGTTTCGTAAATATTTTCACCGTCAGCGTTTTGACCAATTGGATTCGCAACAGCTTCGTTGTATTCATCAATGCTATTAAACGAGTAGTCTGTTTGCTCAGAATCTTCCGCTTCTTGTTCTGCAACAACTTCAGCATCCGGTTCAGCTTGCGTTTCCGTCTGTGTAGAGACTTGATCTTCTGGATCAACGCCTGTTGCGTCCTCGTATGTTGGTTGCAAATCCTCCGAAGTTACTGACTGTTCTTCCTCAATCCCGTAAATGTCTCTCCACGCAGACCTTCCGTCTTCAGCGAGATCTGCAAGCTCCGCCAAAACGTCCATTGCAACCACGGTAGGATCTTCACCGGCTTCTGTCCTTGATGATCCTGCTTCAAGGATTTCATCTCTTCGCCGCCTTACGTCTTCGTTCAGAGCATCTACTTCTTCTCTTTGCGCAGAAGAAGTAGCGCGATCGGCAAGTTTTCCAGAAGCATAGTTGTATGCTCCCAAAGATCCTGTCATCAGAATTGTTTGAGCCGCAGTGTCTACAGCTCTTTCCCACAACTTGTCAGGGTCTAAAGCATCTGGATTAACGCCGGATGAAGCCTCGCGATAGGAGTTAGCTGCCTCAATCGACAGCTCCTCTAAAAGCTCAGCACTGGTGTCTTTGAAATACGCTTTTGCTGTGTTTTTTATGGATTCGCGAACCGTTTCGTTTGCAACGGCCTGTCTGGCGGCTTTTCCTGTAGCCATTGCTTCAGCACCTCCCAGACCGGGAACCATGCTGAACCCCAAAGTTATTCCAGCCTCAATTGCGGCGGCTTCCATTGCAGTTTCAAGCGCGGCACTGTCTGAAAGTCCTTTGTTAGTTGCCTCAACGTAAGCGTCGTTATAAGCCTGTCCAGCGTACATCGACACAACGCCACCAAGACCTGCAACTGAGCCAACACCCATCATGGTTGGCAGTTGCTGCGCAGTACCCATAGCCATTCTTCCAGCCCAACCAGCCGCGTTGTCTGGATATGTCTCGTAAGCTGCGCCTTGGTAAGCGTCTCGCATTTGCGTAAGAGTTTCTGGATCTGGCAATCCAATTGCACTATCTATTGCCTCTCGCGCACCAAGAGCTTCTGCTGCGTATGAAGCACCGAGTTCAATTGGCCTAGCCATGCCCTCGACAAGCTGCTGTCCGTAAACGCCTAATGGACTAGGAGGAGTTTCGCCAACAACTTCACTTGCTCCGGATTCAGCCAACAGCCTTTCATCTTCACGACTTCTTTCTTCATCTGTGAGCTGAGCGCGACGAACTTGTTCTCTCCCCATTTCACCGAATCTTTGCGATCGGTAAATGTTCATTAAAGATTCTTTTTGCTGCTCATCAGAAATAGAGCGAGAGGCGGAAAAAAGACTAGGTTTCCGCGCACCAAAAGTTTTATCTTTAGCCATGACTTGTCACGCCTGAGAGTTTGGTTGTGTAGCCAGCCAGATAGTTCATGGCTAGCAATAAAGATCAAAATAAAATCGTACTATACGCTACATGCTTGGGTCGATTCCGTACTGAAACTCTCTACGCTTTGGAGCAGGTGGAGTTTGTTTTCGGTATATCTTTCCGTACTCGTCCATGAAAACTAAGGGCAGGTCTTCTAGTCTCATGTCCTTTGCCTCCAGAGATTCCCTTGGGAACACTGGAAGGTTTAATTCAGACAAAGACGATCCGCCTAATCCATTGTATGCAATATGGTCTTCGCCATTTTCAATTGCCTCGACCATGCCTTGAGCTAATTTCTCAAGTGGCTTATCTATGCCAAGCCTAACAATTTTAGTCACAGCATTTGTGTCCAAGATCCTTGTAATGTCTATCGGAGGACCACCAGCAACGCCTTTGTCCGCGTAGGATTGTAATTTTTTGTATTCAGGAGACGAGAAAAAAGCGTCCTTTCCGTCCGCCAACACCTTCTCTCTTTTCTCAATATCCTGTCTGGAAAATGCTGTTTGATTTAGCTTTCTTGCGTTATTGAAAATCGCGTCAGCTTCTGTGTTGTCTAGCCTGCGAGCATTTAGTGTTGGTGCGCCGCCACCGAAAAATCCTCGGAACCATCTAGTACCCGGAGAAAACTGCTGCTCTCTTGCTCCAGAACCGTATGTTGGAGTTCTTAAACCCGCTTCTGGCGTAGGGTATAGCTGCTTCGGCTTAGGCTCCTGCTCCTGTGGAGTTGGAGTTGGAGTGCCGTAAACTGTACCATCAGGTCTTTTCTGAGCCAGCGCAAACCCTTCTTGGCTAGTTAGTTGCTGCTCTGCAATCGCTCGCGCCGCCGCCGCATAGTTTTCCGGAGTAACCTCCTTATTCTCTGCGTCAAGCACATCTCTAATTTGCGAGTCGAGTGCTTTCATTTTTTTAGGATCTGAAGCAACATCATCCAGATATTCTTGTCTATTTTTGTAAGCCCTTACGCCCGGAGATGCGCTGCTAGATTCGGGAGTTATCCGATTGTATTCAAACTCTCCATCTTTTCTCCGATATACCTCGTATTGAAGTCCCGTCGCTGGATCTGTGTAAGTTTGGAACCTCTCCTTAAAGCTAGGAAGAAACTCCTCATTAACATTCTGATATTGTGAAAGATTCGCTTTTTCAAAGTTTGTCGCCCAGTCCTGCATCAAAGAGTTGTACTGGCTAGGCCGCATATCAACTTGCTGCTTTGCAATCTGGCGATATGCAGAGCTTAGCTTTGCAAGCTCCTTTTGCCCTTCATCAGTCAAATCCATGCTACGAGCATCAGACAGCAGTTGCTCCGCCATCTTCCCTGTGCCTATGTTTTGACTGAGCTTCCTACTCTCACTTGCTTCATCTAAAGTACGCTCGTTTAACGCTAGCTGTTGTGCAAACTGAGTTGCTGATGACTGTAACCTCTCTCTGTCAAGTTCCTGACCTGCCTGAAACTGCTTTTGTCTCAGGGTGAGGTTTGACAGATCCATTATCTGCCCAAAGTCGGCAATCCTGTTGCGGTACGAATTGTCTAGCGATGCCTGCTCTTCTGCGAACGCCTGTCTTCTTTCATCTGACAATCTGTTGTCGGCATCTCTTTGTAGCTGTGCCGCTAGCTCCTGCTCCCTAAATGTCGTATCGACTGCCTTTCCGTATGCGTCCGACTGAAATTGATCTCTTGCTAGCTGATTGGCTATTTCATCCTGACTGCCCCGATAGTCCATCGTTTCAGAGAACTCTTTTGCCGCTTGGTTGATTCGCTGCTGATCCAAGCCAGCGCGAGATGCGGCCTCTGCTACAGCAAGCCTTTGCCTTTCTCTCTCGGCAGCAACTCTGTTTCTTTCTTGCGCTTGCTGCTGCGCAAGGTTCATTGCAAACTGCTGTTGATCTTGACCACGATCGAGGTTCTGTTGCAAGATCTTTGCAGCTTCAGTCCTTGCACCAGTCAACGCTTGCGGAGCGTTCTGTGTCATCAATTGCTGCTGTAGCAATTGGTTTGCGGCGAACGCTTTTTCTGCATCTGAGCCGCCGAATACGACACGACTTGATCCGTCAGCCGCACGCATACGTCGGCCCAAACTATCTCGCAAAGACTTAGCCATTTTCCACTCGCTTAGATATTCAGGCGTAATCGCTCGTAATTAGGAGCATATTGTATCTGGCCTCCACCGTATGAACGAGACTGCGACTCTGAAAGTGTAGGCATATACGTCCCCTGCTGACCGTAAAGGCCAGAAAGAAGCTGAGCGAGAGCGAGCTGAGAGGACATTTCCTCTGACTGAGCTTGCGATGTCTGCTGGCCCTTACTCTGCAATGCCGCTAGCTGCTGCTGTGCCAACTGCTCCTGCAATGCACCCATAGCCTCCTGCCTGTTTCTTTCTACGCCCTGCTGCATGTTGCCCTGAACTGTTGTGTTATACAGTCCAGTTCCAGCAAGCTGCGATCCAACACTACCAGCTTGAGCTGCAAAGTCTCTATTGATCCTCGCCGCCTGTGCATCTCCAATGCCTTGTAGCAATGCTAGCTGCTCTGCGTAATTGTCCGCAATTCCAGACTCTTTTCTCGCTGCTGTTCCAGCGACTTGACTGCCATAGTCCGATGCAGCTCCCGTGGCTTGTCCAAAGTATTTATCGGAAAGCCGTTTCATCTCAGGAGAAAACACTTGCTGAGAAGTGCTTGATGACTGAGATGTTAGATTCGGCATACGCTGGTTTGCAGGCGTAGAATTGCGAACTGGATTATAGAAAGCCATTTTCGTATCTCGTTACACGATCGAGGGACATATATCGTGTAATTTAAGGCTATTCCACCGCCAATATCTACGGCGAAACCTAAAACCAGTCGATACAGCGTGTGTCACGCAGTCCAGTTGGGTAAAGTTCTGTTGTAAAAGCACCAGCATCACTCACAGAATAGCACCAATACGCTCGCGTATTGCTGTATCCGTCGTTAGATCCCATCGCCAAAACCTTCTGCGTTGGCATGTACGCAATGTTGAACGGCATACCGCCGTCGCCGCTTCCTACATACCCGAGCGTCACAGAATCTTCTTTGACTAAGTTCGGCAAGGTATTGCTCAATGCAAAAATTCGCAGGTCTGGACCGGGGGCTTTGCCGTTTTCTTCGTAGCTATGCCCGACAAATAGGAAGTTTTGCTCTGGCGCAAAGTCCATTCCGTATGGTGCTAGGTTGTACCAACTGTTTGTAAAAGTTATTGAGCTTGGTGCGGAAAGGCCGGTTCCAGAAACTGTGCCGTATAGAACCTTGTTTTGCGTTTGATAAGCGTAATAGCTGTATCCATTCGCACAAACACCGCTGAGCCTAATCCATCCGTAGTTTTCTTGCGGGTTCGCCCAAGTTGTGTCGTATGAATCGAGTCCCGCAGCAGTTGGAGTTGATGGACATGCTAGTGGAGTTTGCGACCAGTTACCTGTTCGGAAAAGCTCAAGTACCGTACCTCCCCCACCCGCAACGCCTAAGTATCTGTTGTCATAGCTGAAGTGGATGTCGGTAATAGAAGACACTCCGGTAGATAGTGTCGTTATTAAAGATCCTAGCCCGGAACTGCTAAAGCTGTAGACAGAAACAGACGATGTGCTTGCAACAGCCAGAAGCGTGCCATCTGGACTGAAACGCACCGCACGAGCATTGGAAAGAGAGTAATCAGTTCTGCTCCCAAATCCAGTTGAAGAATCAAATGGATAAATACTCCAGTCAGTGTTCGTACATACTGCTATGTACCCGCCCTGCTTCCTTGTTGATATTCCGTAGATCCCTGCACTGTGCGCAGTTCCGGGCTGGAAGTTAGCAGTTGATCCGCTTGCTGTGTCATAGACATGGGCATCTAAATACGGAGTGTAATTCGCTCCAGCAGCAAACCCAATCGCTGATCTAACGTCGCGTGTCGGCAGATTCCAACCATGCTTGGCCGGTACAGATGAGCTGAACATTATGCAAGCACCAAGGTCAATGTAGCAGTAAGATCGGCAGCGTTTCCGTCTCCACCGGCAGTAACGACCTCTAGCTCCATAGCGTCTCCTCGCACTATGGAGTAATTGGTCGAGTTCATAAGTGTGCTTTCTGCATACGATCCAGCAGATGTAAGAGTAACACCAGTGTTACTGTTGTCAGCAATCAACCTGCTGCCACCGGCGAGAATCTGCATCTTGGGTGCGGACACACCGTCAGCTTGATTTGTTATGAAACTTGCTTGAACAGCGTAACATGGAGCAGCACGCCACTTGTAGTAAGACTGCATTTCTGTAGCTAGCAATGTTGTGCTTGTGTTAGTCGCAAAGAAACCAGCTACGAAGAAAGAAATCTCACTAACTTGTTCGGGTTTGCCCTGATGGATTGAGCTTATCGTTCCGATATTTATTGCTGGTCCACGAACATTGACAGTGCCTCCTGAGATTGAATCAATAATGCAGTAATAGTCAGAGCTGGCAATGTTAATCCGCAATGGAAGTCCAGCGTACAATCCAGTCGTATTGCTGAATGTAATTGACGATGCAGATGCCGCTGTTGCCGTGTAATTGGACGAAGAAACTAGAGTCCACCTAGAAGCGTCCGCCGTAAGGGAAACAACATTTCCCATTGTTGCTTGCTTCACCGCACCACTTTGATAGACCAGCAAAGTGTCCGCATTATTCAACGGAGTTGATGCAGATGAGTATGTATTGAATTGAGCCATCTTATCCTCTGATAATTAAGCAGATTTCGTTTATCTTTGATTGCAGGGCAGCGATGTCCGCTTCTATTAAATCAAACTGCGACTGATACCAGTTGGCGTATCCCTTAGCGTTCCATTCAGACTGCGTTAAAGTAGCAACAGAGCCGTAACCTCCGGGTTGAACCCCTAGCTGTGCTGTGTAAGTTCCGTTAGGTATGGACACATCAACTAAAGTTGCATCTTCATCTACCTTCGCCGCTAGAGAAGAGCTTAATGTTCCAATAGAGGCAGTGTTTGTGCTAATGTTCCCAGTGTTTGTCGCTATGTTAGTTGTGTTCGTTGTTATGTTTGCGGTGTTCGTGTCGATTTGCGAAGTCAGAGATGTTTCCAACGTGTTAATTAAAGTAACACTTCCTTTTATTTTGCTGTTGAGCCTTTCCATAGCGAGTTCGTTGTCTCGCTTGTCATCGGTCGCCGGTGAGTGAAACGGATAGTTTGCAACACTACCTGAAACTATAATTGGATCTGCCATTACCTTACTCTCCCGACTGGCGACACAGTAGCGACCAAAGCCTCGGCACTCCAAGCCTCGTTGCTGTGTAGCACGAACACGGAGTAAGGCCCTCGCAGTCTTGTTCTTATTGTCTTGCTTCTTCCAGCACCTATGTTTCTTGTGAAGTCTGGCGTATCACCATCTACCGCAGACTGTAGTAGCTGCTCTGCGTTATCTCCAACGTAAACGTCAACGGTAACAGAACCGCTTCCTGTGCCAAGCTCGGTATGCAGCTCAGACAACATGCTACTGACGTTTAGTGACTGCGACATCACAAACGGACCTATGACTATCTTTGACGAGATAACGTCTCCGTCGTCCGTCGTGCCGCTCAGTTCTCTAATGTATCCATCAAGACCGAGGGTGAGAGTCCCTCTCTGTCTCGTCGGCGCACCAGCGTATGAAAGTGCGGCTACTGGCTGCTTGTTGTAGTCTGAGAAACTGAACTCCCAAAACGAGTCAGTTGTCGTGTCATACCACCAGTGCGATCCAACAGTCAGCCCATCTCTCGGAGTAACGAATATTATTACTGCGTTGTCTTTCATGTCGTAGGCAATCGCAGTGTCAAAGTTTTCGTTGTCCCTTTCCTTTAGCTCTGTTGGCATTTTTCCGTCGCTGACTGGAACAGGAGGCTGAGACATGTTCGGAGCAATTATGTAAAGACCATCCTTGCTCAAAAAGTAAACCTCTCCGTTCGGACCGTAACACCAAGACTCTGGCGAAACGCACCCGACCGTCCTGCTGAGGTTAAATAACTGACCTCCGAAAGCTGGATCGCCACGAAGAACCCATGTCGATTGCTCAGCGAACATTAGGAGAAAGTCATAGCCGACTGCAACCATCGCTGTGATAGGGTCGCCCGGCAATCCTGCGTCACTTGCTGTACCAGCTACCGGCCTGCCAGCATCCTCAAGATCAGCTGAGAAGTTGTAGTCACCTGAATCGCCAACTCTACTCATGTACCAGACTGTGCCGACTGCCCACACTAACCTGTCTCTGTATGTGGCGATGATAGCGTTGTCGCCACTTGGAAATGTTCCGCCGGTAGGGTTTATGATCTCGGAAGTTCTGTTCTCAACATCCAATATCTTCGGTGCTGTTACGACTTCGTATGTAATCGCGCCTCCAGTGCCAACAGTTGTGTCAACTAGAACAATGCTTCCAGATGTTATGGAGGATATTTTGTATGACCCTACTGATGCTCCAGCCGCAGTTGTCAAAATATTTACAACATGTGTTGTGGGGTCTATGCCTATCTGCTGGAAGTTTGTACCGGCAGTGTCTTGCAGGATGCCGCTTGAAACGGTTGCTCCAGCAGTTGTTGCCTGAATTACCTCTCGCGGCTGAGCGAATATTACAGACCCTTGATAAACAGCAACATTGCCTGAATAGGCATTGCCTGTTCCAGTCAGCACAAACGATGCAGTAGATATTGGGTCGGACAAATGATCCGTTATATCTGCTCCGAGATGATCCGTAATGTTGGCGTTTATCTCATTTAGAGTTTCTGTGTAGGTGACAACTCCGTTTACGATGCTTCTGGTAGCACTTGAAACATAAATACCAGCGGAAGTGCCTACCATCAGATACTGGTAAGGCTCATTGAAGTCCGCAGTAACTTTTGACACCTCTAACAAATACTGAGGGTCGCCATCTACTTGCGTGGGAAATCTTTTGACAAGACCTTTGCGAGATCCTCCGCGAATACGCGATTCCGTAACGTCTTTAGGAAATACGTTACTTGCGTACACAGTGGTATCGGGATCACCTGCAAGATGCGACAGTGATTTATTGACACCGCGAAGCGGGAACGGCAATGTCACATCTTGTTTTGGCATTATGCTTCCAATAGCAGGTACTCAATTTCCCTATCTGCTGCACTTGCCTTTACCAGAACAGCCGCACCAGAAACGAGTCTGAACATGAACGGGTCGCCAGCTTTCAAAGTGAGAAATTCTGTCTCGCCGTTGATGTAGAAAGTTACAGTTCCGGTTGTGCTGATAACACGACCAGCGATAAGTCCACCCAAAGCAGCAACTCCTCCTAGCTTTAATGATGCACCAGAAGTTCCAACCAGCATTGTGGTCTTAGCGTACTGCTCACCAGCAACATCAGACGAGATGGAGATGCTGTGCATTTCCTCTTCGCGTCCGCCTTTTTTGTAGAGCAATGATACTGTGCTTGTTGCTTCGTTAGCCATGTTATTACCTGTTATATGTTACGCCAGAGTTTTGCCAGTCGTGATGATCGTATCCTCGATCCATGCGATCAGACTTGTCGTAGTTATATCCGAGTGTTTGTGGAGACTCTTGCATCTGATCGTGACGGACCGACGCAATCAATGCCTCCATAAACAGCCGCTCGTGGATTCCTTCAACGCCAGCTATTCTGTCTGCGGAAACTAAGCAAGCCTCTAAGATCATTCTTGCATGTGTAGCCGTACCACGCATGACTGTATCAAGCGTGACGACTTCCTTAATGCCGCCTATTACGTCTGTCATGTTAGTGTCCTAGCTAATTGTTGTAGTTCCATCAGATGCTACAGTAAGCGTCTTTGGATCTGTAAACGTGACGTTCGCTTTTCTTCTCCACAGATAGAAAGTGCCAGCAGGAAGATACAAGTCAATCTTTCCTAGCTCGTCACAGTTTCCTTTTCTGTATAGATCCGTCGTGTCACTTGTATCGGAGGTTGTGATAATAACCTCGCAATATGGAACGACTTCATTGTTGGCTAACCTAATTGTTAGGTTTACCAAGAAACCACGAGTGTCATCTGGCCGTGGGCGATGCGAGGCGGGACACCCAATTACTTGAATAGTTGAGGTCGAGTGTTCAGGATATATTGCAAGATCGTCACAGTTAGTTTCCGCTTGCGTTAAAGCAAAAAGATAATAACCGTCTTCAACCTCTGTCGGGTTTACATCATTTGCTGCAACTGGCGCAGCAAAATCTTTTGACAACTTAGCAGTTATAGATGCCGAAGCACCCGTAACTGGCTGGTTGTCAGCAAGATTAAACGCGAAAACGCGATAAAACTGACCTGCTACATTCTTAAACATGATTTACGCAATCGTTAGTATTCCAGAAGCGTCAAACGTCACAGCAAATTGATTGCCGCTAGTCAGGCTGACTGTTGATCCGTAGTCGTAGTACCCAATAACCTTGTCGGACGTTGAGTTGTAAATAACTACATACCTAAAACTGGTTCCACCCATAGGCGAGCCGCTTGATGTCCAAGTTGGCGAGTCGGACGAATCAAAAGTGTACGTTCCGCTGGTTTGCGATGACGTTTTGTTTCCGATTGTTATTCCTCCAGTGGTGTAACCACCTACACCACTAAGTTCGCCTGAAAGCCCACTGTACGAAGTTGCGCTTGCCGTTGGGTCAGACGAAAATAACGCAATCTTAATTGTGTCATTTGCAATGTCGTGAAATCCGTTTGCAACGTCTGCGACGAAAGCATTGACTTTTGTAAAGGCTGCCATTGTTATTCATCCTGCATCATAAATCGGTAGTAATAGGGTGTACTAAGTAAATTTCCGGTGTCTAACAGCCCCACAGGTCTACCAGTCAGTTGCAGACTACCAACTGAGGCAGCAAAAGTCACCTGAAATAATGCGTCATTTCCAGAGGCACTGAACGAGCCAACAAGAGCGTCTAGTGTCTCCCCAGCACCGAGTTTTGCCGGTAATCCAGTGAGCGAAAACGCACCTGTATTAACGGCGTAATTCAATTTAAGCGTGAGCGTGGAGTCGATGCCGGTTAGTGCAAATGACGCAACCTGTCCTTGGAGAACAGTTGCCTGAGACGCTTCAATGTCATTTCCGGTAAGCGAAAATGAACCGACGCTTGTAGCAAAGGTTTGCTTTAACGATGATTGCTGTCCCGACAGAGAAAATGCACCAGTCTCTGCACTTAGGATTTCAACGACATTTAACGATGCGTTGTTGCCAGTCAGCGTGAAAGTTGCAACTGTAGCAGCAAGCCCATCTGCCCAATCATCAGAAACGAGAAAATACCCGTAATTGCCTGTTCCGGAAAACGGAGCAGCACTGTAACTAACATCTACGTCTTGACTATTGAAGCTCGTAGTGCCGCTAAGTCTTGTATTTGCAAAACCAGTGTACTCAATAATGCTAAATCCTGAGCTATTCGTAAGAACTGAGCCAGTAACTGTAGTACCGACATTATCTTGCGAATAACCGTAACTGTTGGACTCAACCACGCTGCTAGAGCTTTTGTCTGAACGCCAGTAAAATTGACATGTTGATGATGTAGAACCTGTATCGATTGTGTCTTGGCTAGATACGCTCATCCCTCCCATGTGGAACAGCTTTGCGTTGTGACCAGATGCACTGTTTCCTGTTAGCGTCTCGTAAGGAATCCCATAAGATATAGCCCTGTCATCAACATACGCTTTTAGCGTGTCTTCAAATGCTATGTATGCAGCTACATCATTGTTGGGCGTGCCGCTAGTAGTTAAGGTTATACTGCTTGTAGATCCATTCGCAGTCCAGCTAGTTATCGGAGCTGACCAATTAACGGAACCAGCGGCTGCTTGGTTAAGAACAGCAGTTGTGCTGAAGTATGCCGTGTTTTCTGAGGTAGTTGGACCGTCAGGTTGATGCCAGTTTTGGCTCCATTGCCTAAACGTGGAATCCGTTATCCTCTGTGCAAATCCGTAGGAAGGCAGCACAATGTTCGCGGATGTGTTCGTACCCGGTTGGCACTGCGACAAGAAAAACGCCGTGTTGCAGTCGATATTTCCAGACCCATCACTAGCGTCTGTTGTAATGCTTACTGTGTTATTATTGGGTAGCGTTATGCTTCCGACACTTGCTTTTATTCCGGATATTGCATGTATTGAAACCTGAAATTGTCTGCTAGCAGTGGGCGTGCCAGTCGATTTCGTTAGCCGCAGTCCATCTGTGATTCTGCTTACTGTTACATCGCAGGCTCTATGAAAACGTAGAGTTGTGTTTCCTAAAAAATAATGAACTCTCTCGTTGTTTGTGTTGGCTACGGAGTCTTGATCCCAAGCTGACATTGAATGACAGTCAAACGTGCCGCCTGAGTCGATTGCTCCACATCCAGCATATTCATAGCGGCTAACATCTTGCGTTGCGTCCAAGTCCTGAGCGGCAAATGAATAAAAGAAAGCGGTAACGTCACCCAAGTCTGCTACGGTTGCGTCGTAGGTGGTTCCGCTCGCATCGGTGCTATCTATGTCAAAAATTAGCGTTGCGACTTTAGGCATAGCTAGACTCCCGCTAGCTGACGTATCTCGGCATCAGTGAGGTTAAATTGTCGCTCTACCATTTCAAAGCCATTGCGGAGCTTTTGCAGGTTGCACTCAGCCATGCTTCCGCCATTAACAACGTACTGGATGAATGTTGTAAGATCCAAGCCTTCTGCAACTGTCAGTGATCTTCCGAGAAGTTCTTCTAACTTGGTTTCGCATTGCTGGGAGGTCCATATTCCGGCAGCACCAATAGAGACAATTCCGAGAATATCTGTGATGGCAACTCGCTGAGAGTTTTCTGTTTGTCTGCCCGGAACCAATGCAAACAGGCCAGTGTATTGTTCAGTTTGTACTTCAGGCATTGTTTTCTGCTCTCAATTTAGATTGTGTCGTGGTATGCAAACAAACTACGACAAAACCTCTGGATTGATTCTGTAACGATACTGCAACTGATAAACACCGTCCGGCAAAGGCCAAAGTATCAATTCGTATCGTGTAGGATCGTTGTCATCTAGCGGAGCTTTAACACGAACTGCTGCCTTCGTAGGTCGTGAGCTTGCTTGGCTTTCCTGTAGCAAGTTGCGAACTTGAAACTCTCCAATGATCTCGACAGGCGGATAAAGCATGTAATCGCTAGGTGCTAGCGTCATTGGACCGTCAATATAGGCAAAGTCTGCTGGCAGGTCGTAAGCAAAAACGTCTGCCGCTGTCGTGATAGTTGCTAGCGGAGTCAGCCATCCCCATTGATGCGGGTACTTCATGCCGGGAATTGGTGGAGGGTTGCACGCCAGTCGCATACCCTCTTTGAATATTTCTTTAATCTTCGCGTTTTGAGATGCTGTCCATACTCTTGCATTTGGACCAGCACCGATATGGATTCCTATTCGCTTTAGTATCTGACCCCTGCTTGTCAGCAATGATGGATCGTCGTCATCAGGCCAAACGCCCTCTGTCGTAGCCGCTGCCGATTGAATGTCCAACAAAACAGATGAAGCAAGAGTTTCTATCATCTTCTGACGATAGACCTGCGCTCCACCGCCTGACCTTTCCTCCATCACAGCTAAGCAGCAAGCAAGTATCGCTTGTGCATGTTCAGTTCCACCTAACGGCCAAGGGTATTCGTTGCTCAATCGTGGAGGAACAACTGCATACTGAACGGTGATTGTCTCTGCACCATTAGGGATCGGATACACAAGCAAGCTGTTGCGACTGCGAGATGCACCTTCTCCGCTTACAACTTTCTTCGCACAGTATTGCGGATTGTCAGTTTTACTTTCCGATGAAATCAACTGCCGCAGGTGTGTTTCCTGAGCGATCGCCAAACGATTACTATTGGAACGCGAAGTGGTTGGCTCTCCAAGGAAGTTGCCAAAGTCGATAGGCAATTCGTACTCCGACTTCCCAGACTCCATTGCGATTTCCACAGTTAGCTGCAAAAAAGACCAGCTATGCGGCGCACGACGCAAACGCTCTTTCTGAGCTTCTGTTGCGTCAGGTATTGTCATCTCGCTAGGAGGCGGGAAGTAAAATCGGAATAAACCTCCCTCGATAATGCTGTCAATTACCGATCGTTGTTGATAGTCGAGCAACGAAGCATCTTTGGGGTAATCCGGCATCACTGCCGTTACCTCTTTTCGCAACCAGTGATAGTTGCCGTATTCTGCTTCTCTTATGGGCCAAACCATTACGCCATTCCTAGTTGCTTCATGTCAGTAACGATGGAGGCAGCCAGCTTTTGCTGGAACAGCTGATAATGCACTGACCCCTCTGTACCCAATAGCTCTGGGTTCTGCTGTGCTTCTGCTGCGGCAAGGATCGACGCGATTATCGTGTCTCCATGAGTTTCTCCACCCAGAGGATATGGGTTTTGCTGAGAAAGTGTTTCAGGAGCGAACATGTACCAAAACGACAAAGTTCCTTCCATGTCTGGTGTCGGATACACACCTATCTCATATCGCGTGTCGTGAGTCACCTGCTTGTTTCTCACAGCACTATATTCTGGAGTTCCGCTTAAACCTTCTCCAGTAATACGAAGTCTTATCCCTTCTTCCGTTGTATTGCTTAAAGGATGGTCGCCGTAGCTTACCGTTGCTACAGATGCAAGTCTTTGAAAATCATCAGGCAGCGTGTACCAGTTCTGCCCAACTACTAAATCAATAGTGTTGAACCTACGAACGAAACTCCACTCGTGCGATTGTTCGCCGGTAGGAAAATAAAACCATCGCAGTCCGGTACAGATAGCGTCATCGATGGACAATTGCTCGTCCTCGCTACGGACTGTTCGTGCGAGCGGGTAGCCAAGTCTCCTCGCTACCTTTCGTTCAATTTCGTCGTAGGTGATTCGTAATGACATTTTATTAGCAGTAATGAACAGTTAGCCTTGGAATAACCGAACCCCCAGCAGAACTCATCACTACCTTTAACTCTTCATTTTTCGTGAAGTTGTTGTGCAGAAATGTCGGAAACTTAAAATCTGCATAAGCATATCCATGAGTTGCTGCGTGATGCTCCCATACAGTGACACCACCGTAGGTAACGGTTATGTCGCCACCCTGAGTTGCTGACCAAGACCAATCGATTCTAGCGATTGCCCAGAACTCGTCCGGATCAGCAGCGATTGTAACTGTCGCGGTTCCTCCGGCTGATCCCTCAACATGTACGTTTTTAACGTGTACGCCGGGGTTAATAATGTCGCCATGTTGTGCCATTGTTTTTTCTCCTATACAGATGCGTCAGCAACTAAACCTTTGTCAACATTGACGAACTCTCCATCAATCTCGACCGTATATTCTCTCGGATTCTTGGGGTTTTCGCCAACCAATAAACCAATCTTGTCTCCATCGACAAGAACATAGTCAGCCTTGTCCCAATGATCCGGAACCTCTGGTTCTTCTTTTGCCTTGACTGGCTTTGGATCGTCTGTGTCATTTTTCATCGTATCTTGCTTGATTTCCGATGGAATTGACTTATCGAGCCTAACATCTCCAGCCCTGAACTCCAGAACTTTCATCTCGTCGTCTAACCTTACGCTAAGCGACCCACCTGCGACTACACCGCAAAAAACTCCGTTACGCACATTGCCAGCGTGGGAAACTAGAACTTTCGTGTTGTTCGGAACTGAACTCCAAACAACCTGCTGCTTCTCTCTTTCAGCTTCAGTCGGACAGCCAATTCCATGCGACCGCAAAATTGCAATCACCATTTCCGCTGGCAATGCTCCACCTGAGCTTTTGGTGCGATGCCACATGCGTAACTGCTGCATGTATTCGTCTTTGACCTCTTGTGGCAACTTATGCTCACAAACACCAGTCATTCTCTCAATCTGTTCAGCGTTTTGTGGATGAATCACTTTTTCACCTTCCCGAGTTAAAAAAATATGGCGACACAGCACATTTGCCGTATCGCCATATTTGTAGTTGACATCAGACGCAGAATCTACGTCTTAAATTAAGCTACTTGCACGCAGTGCATAAATGCGGCTTTTGCAGTAGACGCACTTCCGGAAACTGACTTCGCACCAAGAATTGCTGCGAAGTTCGTGTCGTCCGGCCAGTTTACATCGGCTTCTAAAGTCGCTTTGCTCAGAGCTTTCTTCTGAACACCGTCGATGTAAATTTTCAAGCGTTCCTCTGAGCTATTAGGATCAATAACAAAACCTAGCTTGTAGGTTGAGCCGCTCGTAATAGCCTGAGATACGCCAGAAACGGTCGAGATGCCGACAGCTGCTTTTTGATAGACAAAAACAATGCTGTTATCGGCCTTAACATTGAATCCAACGTAATCCGTACTAGCTTTTGGCAAACATGTAGTATCTACGATAGCACTGTTGCCGCCTGATCCCGGCTCAATAACACCAGCAATCAAACCGAAGTTGGTCGTTGCTGCTGGGGTCAAAGTTACAGCTACTTCGTAAGCCAGAACGTTGTCAAGAGAAAGCGTACCAATACCAGCAACGTTACCGCCGCTAATGACGTTAGCTTCAAGGTTACTTCCGGTACAGGTCAGAAGAACACCACTGCCATCGGCCTGACTAACAGCACCACAACCAGTATCTCCAAAAATATTAACACCATCTGACGCTTGCGCAGTCGATGCGGTCGTGTTGTAGAGATCCGATGAATAGTTGCTTACAGCTCCGCGTGCAGCTTTTTGACCATCCGGGGAAACCAGTTCCCCTTTCACAAGCGACCAGATTCGGTTGCTTGGGCCATCCGCTTTGCCCTGACCACGATGGTTCGTGAACAAAGCGGGAGAAAGTAAATTTAACATGACTCATTAAGTCCTTTGATTGTGTTTACGATTGTTACTGTGGCTTATGAAGATCACTGAGATCCTACCCAACATGCACGACGATCGACGCACATGTAGTTGCACCAGTTATCAATATGCACAGTGCGGACGTTGTGCTGCGAAGGGCTAATCTTCGGCTGGCTTCGTCGCATCTGGCAACCAGTTTTTGCAAACGGACGGAATGAAGTCCAGTTAATGCCATACAAAGGATTGCTGGTGTCGTTGTTTTCCAGATATGGAACCCAAGAAATTGGAACACCACCGATCGTAACCTGATTCATAAAGCGAGCAACGTCGCTTCCGAGTCGGTCGTTTCGGTCCTCTGCCAATCGCTCAAGAGCATCTTGTACCGCATAAGTGGTAAAGATTTCATAGTCAGCACCCTGACTTTTCATGCTTGGGTATTCAACCGGAGGCATGAAGTGAGTGTAGACGAGAGCTTTCTTAACCTTTGCAACGAGATCGTCTCGGTTAATGGTTGAATAACCGAACGTCCAGTTACGCCAGCGTGGGTAAGCATCGCTATCAATACCGCCAGCACCGCCAGCAAAACCTGCTGGGTTGCCACCGGAGAAAGAGCCGCCATCGCCAGTATTTTTCTGCAACCAGAATGGAATACCCATTGGGCGACGGTCAGAAGAGCTGGTCGGAGCTGACCATAGATTCTCTTCGTTCAGCTCAGCCATGCTATTCAAAGCATCGTGTTCGCGAACTTTAAGAATACGAATGATCGTTTCGCGATCGCTTTGGAACTCTGGCTCATCGATGTCGTAGGAGTAATTAACGGTCTGCATTGCCCAAGGGACATTTGCAGAAACCATTACGTCCTCGACCCCGGTAACATCCGTTGCAAACATGCCGGTGTTACGAGCAAGACCAGAGTTTTTGACTTGAACGCGCCACGAGATTTGCTCGCCGCCTCGTTCTTCTACTTTTTGCTTGGACATAAAACGGCTAGCCACATACTTTTGATGCGGTAGCGAAATATCGGTCCACTTGTTCCGATGGAACTTTTTAAGCGTCAGCTGCACGAAGTCATCCAGCTGGTCAGGGGTTAATCCCACAGACATTTTACTTGCCTCTTGGCTAATGTAACGGTCGCCGTGGGGCGACCCCGTTCACCAGACTAACGACACATGCCGAAAGCCAACGCTTTTCCCGAGCCGAACGTATACTACTTAGTTTTCTTCAAGCATCCGTTGATACGCTTCGTCGGTTTCCGCAAGGATTCGCTGGATTTCCGCTTCTTCACTATCATAAGGTTCTGCTGATTTGACTTGTTTGCTAACTCTGCTTCCGCTCGATTGTCGTCTTGCGGCTTGTTTCTTCAGTCGCTTTTGCGACTCATTTTTTCTTATTTGTTCAGTTCTTTCTCGGAAAGCTAATGCGTTCGCGTCTCGGATCAAAACATCAAGCGACGGGATCTGCTTTCCTTGAGAACTCAATCCGGCAGTAATCATGTCGATCGTTTCTGCCAGCTTCATTCTTCTGTCCATCTGATCTTTTGACATGCTGGATGGCTTTGGGCCGCTTCCCTGTTTGCCAAAAAAATCTGGGTCTAAGGTGTCAAGCTGGTTATTAAACTCGCTTATTGCTCCGTCGCTTTTTGTTTCTTCAAGTCTTTGATTTTGCGACTCAAGCTGTGCGATCTTTTTTTGCAACTGGTCAATTGCAGTAAATGCCGACTGAGTTACATCGTCATATTCCTCTAGGTCGATTTTTGAAATGTCCCAGCCTGCTACGGATTCCTGCTCCTGATCTGGAACTTCCTCTTTGACCTCTTTCTTCTCTTCCTCTTTCGGCTTTAGTTCCATCGCCTGTCTAGCGTTGATCCTGCCGAACTTTTCAATTAGATCTCTGCTACCTAAGTCATCGATTTCTTCTTTGCTTAAACCGTAGCTTTGACCTAACGTGTAATCTTCCTCGCTTAGTCCGATGTCGTCTTTTACGGCATCTTCTTCAACAACCTCTTCCTGCACTTCCTGTTCGTCTACAGTTTCTTCTACAGTTTCGTCTGTAGATTCATCAACTGGATCAGACATAATCTCTTCAACCTGCACATCCTCGCCAATAGGTGCTGATGCCAGAGCGATCTCTTCTTCTGTCAGTTCAATGTTTTCTTCAGCCATTTTTATTCCCGAGTTACGCTTAAAGTTCGTCTAATAATCATAGTTGTGGTCAAAATAAAGTTATTTTCTCAAGACCAATTCTTTTGCGTTAGCGAAATCACGCTCCGAAAGCATAGCACCGCTTCCGTTGCTGCTATTCAGATCGTTCATTTGTCTAGCCTTCAGATACTTGTTAAAAGACTGCGGACCATCGCATTTAACCTGAAAAAACTTAGGCTCTGCCTTGTCACGAACAAACTCAACGCCCTTGATACCTGTCTGCTCAAGGTGCTTTTGCATAGCTGGCAAGTTTTGCTCGATAAATCCCATTGAATCGGAAACAATCTCCGCTCGATGGTTCATAACCTTTGTCGTTTGAACCGTTGCGTCACGAACTCTCCTGAGCCAAGTACCATCCTCTTTCTGATAGAAGCCATCTTTCGCTTCCATCATTTGCGAGAAACTTAGTAGATGAATGTTCCCGTCATCATCCTTGAACTCATATCTCATGTTCTAGGTTCCGCTGGTTGAGGAATGTTCGTTTTCGGCACACCACTTCTGTCGCCTGCCGATTCGTTTCTTCTAGTGTAAGTTCTATTTGTCACTTGTGGCTTTTGCATCTCGGGCATTGCACCTTGTTGCGGAGGCATTTGCACAGGCTCTTGGAACTTAATGATGTCAGCAATAGCTGGCTGATTAAGCATCGTAGCATAACGACTGGTAAGCTCACGCATGTCAATCGTCCCACCCTGCTGCTGAAGTATTGGCAGTAGTGGTGCGTACATTTGCTGCAATAGCTGATTCACAACCATCATTCTCTCACCCGGACCTTGATATGTCATTGAGTAGACATCAAGCTGGATTTTGTAATCCTTGAAATCACCCTCTCGGTCGTCAGGAGTCCACGTTGAGTCCGCCGTGTATTCGCTGTTGCCAGAAAGCTGCATCATTCCGGGGATAGTCTTAAACTTGTCGTCCCACAAAAGTCTAGCAAGTTCTGTGACAACATCATTTGCGGCAGCCATCACAGTAGACTGCATCGACTGCTCCATCCTGCTCGTAGCACCGTGTATCAGCTTCTCTTGACCAACGCTATCTGCGGATGCACCCAACCCGAGTATTGCAGACAGATTTCCAGCCATACGATCAAACAGCTCCATCGATTGAAGCATAAACGAATTAACTGCTGGATCTACACCACCGATTCCAACTGGCTGAATCTCGGAAACATCTTGCACTTCAACCATGTCACCGTCGCTTGCTTGACGTATGCGAGCAGCACCATCAGCACCCTGCGGAGTGTATGCAAGAATCTGCTTAGCACGCTTTGCCTGCCGAGCTGCTTTCCGCATCAGGTTGTTTGCTAGTTTATCGAGATGAACCCACTGCGATGCAGGAGGCACTGGCATTGTGTTGTCGGGTACAGTCGTGTGAGCTAGTTTCTTGTATGGTCCAGTCTCGTTTCCTTCCCACTCACGAATAGCAATCGGATCTCCCTTTAATGCACAGATTCTCCTGTCGTCTACGACAAATGTGTAGATAAGACCGTCGCGAGGTATGTAAAGATCGATCAGGTCAATCATGTCCTCAAATTCAGACGATGTGGCAAAACCTTCTTTTGTGAGATCCTCTACTCTTTCATTGCGATCTGTCGTAGGCGTGCTTGGCGAAAGATCCTTAATTGCCTCTTTGTCAAAAGCCCCGTTCTCTAGTTCGTCAAATGGGATTCGGTACATGTCTCCCTGAAACTTGCACTCCGTCCACTTCTTTGCACTGTAATCGTGTACCCAATCGTCGATAGATATTACAGACGCAAAGGGCATACCGGGGTCCATCAGAATGTCATCTTCCGCAATGACCTCACCGGAATCAGCCATGTGTACTTTGACAATACCAATGCTGAAGAATGAGTTACGCACCCACTCTCTGAATGTGTCGCGAATTTGAATCTCGTCCAGCATGTTGTTGGTTGCCAGAGCATAGTGATTCGCAAAACCCTTCAGCCTTTTGTCAAACGTCTCAGCTGAAACCTTTGGATTCGCACCCACCAGCAACATTGTGTACCCCTCAACTGCTTGTGCTGTGAGGTTGATGTATTTGACAGGATGAGTTTCGTTGTCCGTGTATGTCGGTCCCGCAAACTCTTCAACCAGAACTCTATTCAGATCGCGAAACTGACGCAGCTCTCGGTAGCTATGTTCAACTGCTTTGAACAGACGCTGCTTACGCTCCTCAGTCATCAACCCGCCGAGATTCTCACCTTCGTCTTTGTCTTTGCTTTTGTCGGAAGATTTGCTCTCGTAATCGGGCATATCGTCCTTAGACATTTCAGCGACTTCAGAATAATCTCCCGGCTCTGTCGGCACTACTCTTGGTTCCGACTCCATGTTTCTTTCAGCCGGATCATCTTTTTTGTTCTTGTCGTCGAGCATTTATTTACTCTTCTTTTCGTTTTTTGGCCCAAAGTCGCACTTGTCGCCGGGGGAAAACACACTATATCCCCAATCTACACGATTTCGCATTATCTCAATTTTTTCTTGCGACCCCGGTATAGCTTCCGTTGTAAGTGGGTCAAAAGGCAACTCCGGTTCTGCGTCATTGCGACATTTACCCCCTCTATAATCGCAACATTGCACACAAGGTACATGTATTATCCAGTTCCTGCACGATTTGCATTGCACTTTCCTTTCTGTCTGTTCACCAAAACCGGCTGGCATACCGTTTTGTTTTACCCATCGACAGATCTCGTCATTGTCTATTTCTTTCTCAAAAGCCTTCAGATCGCGAATTGTGCATCCAAGTTCTTCAGCTATCCACCGGCTATCTACTACGGTGGACTGACGCAACCCTATTACAAGCCTTGCTTCAGGGCTAACCATTCCATACGGATAGTCATTTCGCGTTGGCCTATGCAGTTTAAGACTAATCTTGCCAGTCATTGTCGTAATCTCTATGTGTCGATTCGGCAAGAAATTCTTTGTGCCTTTCTGCGAATGATCCGACTGGGGCTTTCGCATAGGTTGTCTCAAAGCTGTATGGGCTACTTCCAACACGATCCTTGCTCGCTTGATAGGCTATGGCAGCACCGATAACACGGTCGCCGTGACTGACTCCTTTAGCATCGTCGGAAGCTCCCGCTACCAATCCATGCTCTATCTTCCCATTTTTGAAGACGTAAACACTGCACTCTTTAACTAGATCCGCAGAACGCAGTATTATCTCGCGATCTTTAACGCCCTTGCGGAAATCAGTGAACATCATCGTTTTGGTTCTCTCGTCAGTCCACCATCCCGGCTCCGTCTTCCTTGTTCGTTTCCTGCGTGTCAACGAACGCCGGTAGTAAATGTTCGTGTACTCTTGGTGAAGAACTCGTCTAGTAAACGCAGCACCGGGACCGTTATGTTCCCAAGCCAAGTAAGCGTCGTGGAACATTTTGCAAAGACTGATAGCTAGATCTGCAAATTCTTGAGGAGGAGTTGTCCTGCCTGTCCACTCCCCAACTTGCTGCACCTCATCTCCTACCAATTCAAAAATCATTGCAGTTGAAGAAGATGTGTAAGACCCGCCGAGTCCATTACTAACGTCGCAACCTATGACGTACTGTCTGACTGGTGGCATGTCCCCATGACCAAGAGGTGTCCATATCTTTAATGGTCCATTTTCAACATGATGGAAACTAGGCTCAAGAGTTCTTGTATCAAAGTCGATGTCGCCTTCGTGTGTAGGCTTTTGTATCGTCTCTTCCGCACAGGTCTGGAAGTCATTGCCAAACACCTTGTAACTAGACCCGCCATAGTCCCTATCCAATTCCTGAGCAATATTCTGTGGCGTAGCACCACCACGATCGCACTGGTCGTCATACCAAGGTGAACGCTCTACTCCCTCTAGCTTGAAACCTCTTCTACGCAGTCTCTCAAACTTCGCCTTCACTTCGTCTGTCATCTCAACGTAATCTTCTGAGAGAGGATTAGTTTCATCGACAGCTACAGGCAAGTAGTTTTCAAACTTGTATAAACCTCTGTTTCTTACTGGGTTTTGCTTCCAGTCAAGTATGACTTTTATGAGATTGCTGTCTGTGTGCATCAAATCGTAATAAGCACCGTCACTGCCTAGAGGTGTCGATACGACAAGCCTGCAATCAGTAACGTGCTGCGTCGATGCCATCGCCATTTCATCTGGACCGCGAGGGAACTTTGCAAGTTCGTCCATCAAGAACCAGCTCTTTCGTCCTCCAGATGCAACATTGCCAGTTGCGGCAAACGCACTAATGGTTGACTTGTTGTCTAGGTTTGTCCAACTGTGGTTCGCTAGCTCACGCTTGTAATTGACATTCCTCTCGCCGCTCATCCATCTCGGAAGTCTTGTTAGCTCCCAATCGATCTTCCATCCAATACTGTCTGGGTTTTTCGGATCGTCAGCAGCACGCTCGTCTTTTGAAACAATCCCAATAGCACTCATCGGTGCAAACAGGAAGTTATGCACAGCAAACAGAACGCCCATCCAGCTTGCACCTTCGCCACGAGATTTCTCAACTCCGATGTCATTAAGACCCAGATGCAACTCTATTTGCTTGATAGCCGGAACCTGATGATCCCACGCAATGAACGGTATCTGCTTTGGTAGTATCTTGCCGTTTAGCTTTCTTGGTCGTGGTTCATACACCCAGCAAAACCCATTGAAAAAGAAAAGGCAGTCGTCGCAACATGCTTGAAGCATCGCATCACGAAAACCTTTGTCGTCGATACACCTAGACTGGACGCTCTGCCTCCATCGCAGATTGCCTTCCAAGTCCATCGGTATCTTTTTGTATAGGTCGCTCAATCCGTTTCCTCGCTAAACAAAGCATCGAGCATGTCTGCTATTTCGCTGTTTGTTTTAATTGCACGCTTCTCAGCCTCAACCTCATCTTCCTGACTTTTCGCTTTCTTTGTTTCCGACAGCAATTCTTTGAAGAAAGCGTCTGGCTTGTTAGCGTAATGTTGCAGCATTTGTGCTGCCGATCGACTTGGACACTTGCCGTTTGGTGCGTTAAGTATGTCGTCGGGCGTAATAAGTATTTTGTCTTCTGTGTTCTTCTGCCTGTCTTTCCTTGTCATTGCCGGATGCGATTTAACCCAGTCCATCTCTACTGAAGGACTAGCGGTTGGTGGAAGGTCGGATATTGCTGTTTCAAATGGTGCGTTGCGTTTCTTTTCACGCGATCTTCTTTGGCGTTCTGCAACTCCAGCCGCTGCCGCATTTTCCTGTAGCTGAGTCAACCATTCAGCAAGTGCCGCTCTTTCCTCTGCAAGAGTTGTCATGCCGAACTCTCGCTGTGCCTCTTTCTTCGCCGCAAGCTCTGTGACTTTGTTTGACTTTCGCAGCGACTTGATCTTTTTCCTAAACTCGACCAGACGCATCTCGCGTAGCATCCTGAACTCAAAGCACTCGTTTGCGTTGAAGAACTCCGCAATTGCTAATGCCGATACGCTGGACTCTTTTTTCTTTTGTTCGTTATCTTTGTTGCTCATACTTGATTCGCTCAAAAAGCTCCCGTATCTTTTGCTAAGCGGGGATCGAGTTTCATCTTGATAATAATAGGAGACATTGCTATGGCACACAAGGAAAGATGTCAGTCGCACATGGACACGGCTAGCTGGGGGCGTGGCGAAATAGACTCTCGTGGATTCCAAAAAATACTCTGTCGCAAGTGCCGCTCTTTTATCGGTTGGTGTCCGCCGCCCGAACAAACTAAAAAGAGAGGGAAGTCAAAGGACCAGACCGCACTAATCGACAAAAAGAATCAGCCGTATGAGTGATACCGTTTGGATTGTTGAATGGTACAAGTTCACCACCGAAGAAGGTGATGACGTTTGGTCGAGCATGACATTTGGTAACGAACGCAAAGCAAATACTTTCGCTACCATAATAGGCCACACACAATCAGACTTCGTTGTTGTTCTTGAAGCACAGAAAAACGATTACTCTGAGCTAATAGTCAACTCCAGCCCGAAGCACGCTAGCATTTTTGCTCTAGTTACTTGGAATGATGACTCTAAGACAATTCATTGGGATGTGCCGAATGATGTAGTAGCTCTGTGGCTAGCACTAGACGAGTTTGGCGACCCAAGAAACGCTAAACGTGTGCAGGTTTGTGAATCTGATTCGGACGATATAGACATGAGCCAGATCGCATCTGATTTAATCGATTTTGAGTTTAACCACGATTTTTCGGGAGAATGTGATGAGTGAGCAGCAAGAATGGGACACGAAAGAGCCGTGTTACGGAAACACAGTTTGCGGAGCCTGCGACTGCGAGCCGCCGACCGTAAAGGAATTGACTGAGGCGATCGTAAAGAAGTTCCCGATGCTAAAGTCATTTCTTATCGACGGACACGACAATGGAATCATTGGCGTATCAATCGATAAAGAGGAATTGGCTAACGGGCATTTCCGTGTCGTTTACGACCAAGACACAATTATTGAAAACTGCATGGAGTTTTGTGCCGATTACGACGAAGCTCAGGAGTACGCACAATACAACATCTTTTTAGCCTATTGGGGCGATGGAACACCACTCTACAAATACGAGATGCCGGAAGAAGATGAGTTCTGAATCCGAAAACTTTGAAAGATTCAGGAAACATCTAGCTATATCCGAACATGGCGTACAGTTTGCCGCTCAGTATCTTCTGAGCTTAGGGCATGATGTACTCATAAAGGCTACGCACTGCGCTCCATCGAGAGATCAATGGAAGGAGTTTGCAGACGACGGAGATCTCTACATACAGCAGAGAATCGAGGTTAAACATCTGTCGGCCACGTTTGGAAAAGATCATTGGCCCTTCGGATCAAAGTTCCTAGTCTGCGCAAAACACAGTTACGACAGATCAAAGCCAAAGCCATTTGCTTACCTGTATTTCTCAAGCGACAAAAAGTGTGTCGCCTCTGTAATGGGAACAACCCGCGAGCATTGGTACGTCGAGCAACGTACTGACAAAAGATACGAAAACTACAGTCAAGACTTCTACCTTTGCCCGCTTGAATATGTAAAATTCACGCAAATTAGCTAGAACAAGACAATCCGATGCGGTTCCACGAACTCGGAACAGGTCGGTATCATTTAGCCACGGGGAAAGGCTCGGACGCGCCCCGTGGCTAATAATGCTGCCGCTAGCTCGGTACTGGTGTCTGATATGAACTCCTCCGCTTCAAACAGCACCGGATGCTGGGCGTGGCGGATTTCATGGATTAACGTGTCCAAGAAGTTCAGCTCGCACAGATCCTGACGCACACGGATCAATTTCTTGTCCCTGTTGCACACGCCCCATGTCATCTTAGGCATGTTGGTTCTGCTGCAAAACTCAATCTTCCACTTGTACTTTTGGGCATTTTCTAGCCCACGATCCGCAATCTCTACGATTTTCTCGTATTCGTATCTATCACGTTTCATAGACCTTCCCCTGATGAATAATTAAGTTCCGCACATGGAAATTGCCCGATACATCAAGATTTACGATGGCAAACCCAGCGTTCCATTTGTTGACTGGTGCGTAGTCTGGGGATAGATCGCACAAAGCACCGACGCTGTAACACGGAATTACCGTCTCTTTCACGCCGGTCGTTTCAACGTGCGTGGATGTCCTGTGCCAGTGACCGACCATTGCAGTTTGCTGCAACCTTAGCCACATTCCCCTAGCAATATTGACCGGATCAAACAGGCCACGACCGACCTCGTGTCCGTGTAGCATCAGCAACTTGCCCAGCTTGTAGAGCTGCTTACTCTCCACAAATTTCCAAGTCTTTGGCTCTATAGGCAGGATCTTCTTCAGCTTGAAAGCCTCAATGCCTACCAAGGCAGCCGCCTTAGCATAGAGAAATTGCTCGTATCTATCCTCGTGATTCCCCACTTTGTAGACACGAACACTGTCACTTCCGCCGAAATGCCGCTCAAGCTCAGCCAATATCTCTTTGCCTGTGTCCAGCTCATCCGCAACATTGCGGTAGCGAGGATCTTGCGACCAGCGGCTTAGTTTATAGAAGTCGAGGAAGTCACCATTTAGCACAAGATGCTGACAGCCTTCATCGATTCCGTAACGCAGGGCAGCCTCAATAGCTACTTCACTGTGATACGGAACATGAATATCGCTCAGTATGAGGTACTTCCCCGGCTCCTTAATGTGCATCATCCGCCGAGTTTGCTTGATTCCCGGCGGAAACCTGAAAACTTGCCCAGCTTGTCCGTTTTCACGGTGATATGCCGGATCGGACTGCTTACGTCGCTGACTGCCGCTGTTTCCACGGTAGTAGCGTACAGAAGATCTAGCTGCCTCTATGTTTGCAAACTCCTGTGGATACTCGTCCACCAAGAGCCTAGCTAATGTGCGGTTATCAGCATCCGGAAACCTCCGGATGTAATCTAAACAAATCTTTTTGCGTCCCGAGTCTTTCCTTGCCATAGGTAGCCTCCGTCAAAGCCACAACAGACTCAAACGGAGGAGCAAAAGCAACAGCGATAATATCCGCCAAATCCGACGACTTTCCGACAAGATTTGCTTGCAAATGCAGAGATTTACGGTGTTTCGCACGTTTATGTTCCGCCAACTTCCGATAAACGGAAGTAGCCGGAATACGGGGTAAGCCTAGTCGTCGTCGCCCCAGAAACCCTGCCATACGCCACGGCCAAAGTCGGGAAACATGACGCAAATCAACACAAACAGCAGCAGAAGTACCATTTTCGCAAACCCTATTTTTTGTATCGCAATTTTTTGAAAAACCGGAGTCCCTTATTTTATAGGGAGTTTTGGGCCAAAAAAGTGTCGAGAGGAGATCGGGGGATACCTAATATCAGGTGGGAACCTGCGTGTGCGAACCCGGGTCAAAAAATCGTCGTCGCATTTCCATTTTCCGTTTCGTTTCGTCGTTTCTTCGTCGTTCTTTCCTTCGCATCGTCGTCGTCCTCCTCCTTCTTCGTCGCTTCTTCGTCGTCGTCGCCCCTCCTCCCCTCCTCCTCCTCCTTCGTCTCGCCGCGTCGTCCTCCTCGGCTCGTGTCACGCATCCGACCCCCTCGGTTCTTGGGGTCATTCCATAGGGGATGTCCCCATCCTCTTGCGATGTCCCCGTTTCGGCTGCCGACGAAATCGAGATCCGAAAACTGACCTGACGCGGGACAGTTGCCACCCCTCCTTCTCTTTTCTCCCGCGTTTCCTGCACCCTGTTCTCGTAAACACCCTGGACAGCGCGATGTTTTTTGCTTCGTGTCTCAGGACGATTTTCGGTCTTTTCTTTTGGATCTCGTAATTTTTTTGAGAACTTCTGTTACGCATTAGCGATACATTGATAGGCGGACACTCCGCGCTCGCGGAGTGCGTCACACACATCCCTACACCAAGGAGACAAGACATGGTGAGGAATCTAATCCAACACGCTGGGGTTGGTTTGAGGCGGATACATGCGAGCTACGTTACAGACGACTTGCTGGCACAGTGGATCGAGGACGCACGACAGGAAGTCCTGAAGCATTGCCGCAGGAAGGAGAACCGCTCGGTCTCAGCCAAGCGAGGCATCACAGCGGATGACAGCTTTGCAATCATGCTCGACGATGACAAGGACACGATCGAGGAAGCCTACTGCCTGACGATCTACGACATACTGAGGAGTCGCGAACACGACGATCAGCCAATCGAGAGAATCCATGCTTGGGGTTACATCCTCGACGCGGACGACAATCGGATCGACCATTGGATCATAGACGTTGAGATCCAGCACGACGCAGAACTCGTGTGATCTAGTGTTCGTGAATCGGCGCAGCAGCTAGAAGTTGCTGCGTCCTTTCGTTCCACTTTTTCACACACGAGGAGACAGATATGAGTGAGTTTATTTTAGAAACAGTCACTTGGCCGAAATTCAAAAACACCGCAGACCGAAAAAGGATGCTAAAGGTAAAGCTAGAGAACCTTACGCTTGAGGACGTTGAAAGGACTATCGACCCGGACATCCGGTACTCCATCGACATCTCAGAATATGAGCTAACGGATACGTTGGCGGATGCGATTGTAAAGCTAGGAGATAAATCGAGTTGGAACACCGAACAGCGGGACACGACAGACACAATTTGTGTTTGTGACGAGAACGGGCATCTCTTCAAAGTGCATCTGTTTATCTGCGCGACAGGATCGACAGTAACAGAATCACTAGAGTCAATAGACTGGGCGATCGCTCAGTCGATAGACCGTCTAAGCGATGTGTGTGAGATCCGAGAACTTTGCCAAATGTGGTCGATCGTTGACCACAAGCACCTGAAAGCTAAATCGTCAAACAGGTAGGAAGTGTGTGTGACGGGATGCACCATCGCTTGGTGGTGCGTCCTATCGTTCACACTTTTTACACGAAGGAGACAGAGGAATGAGTACAGTAACAAACACTCAACGGTCGATCGAGAGACTAGCTAGAGAACCGTTCGTAAGAGCGGTAAAGCTAGACGAGAACAATGAGATCACAAATACAATCAACGGAACTATAGTTGGCGACGTATTTTGCGAGATCGGCAAAACGGGACACGGGATACAGATTGATAAGTACCTGAATCATGGGTACATAATCGAGGAACACCCGGCGGCGTCTTGGCTAACCGCGTCCGCGTACTCCATAGAGCGAGATGTGCGCTCGATGGAAATTTACGCGACGGAATCAGGACTTGCGAATATCAGCCGAACGATTGGGTATTGTGCCGGTCTGATCGCATCACAAAACGACCAACTAACAGAGTATGGTTGTTGGGTGTTGCTTGGTCTGCACAGAAACCTTGATTATCTCGGTTGTTGGCGGAACCGTTTGCAATACGACGAAAACGGGCAAGATCTGCAACTAAAATACCCTTACGACTTTGACGCGACAGAAGAAGAACAGAGCGAGCGATACGCAAAGATTGAGGAAGAGACCGTCGCTCGTGTCCCATCGTCTAAGAAACTTCTGTTTTCGGACAATGAGTACAGTTTTAGTTGGGTAATGTACCACGCAGTGCCGCATAAAGTTTGGAACGATCACTTTGAACACGAGGCAGAACAGACAGGAGATTCTCGACGAGACATAACCGAACGACTCAACGAAGGTTTTAAGATACTGACGGACGAGGACGCATCACACTTACTTCACAATCGTAAATTTACGGAAACCCATTACCACTATTACTTCACAACACGTTATCGACGAGGCATGAACGGCGGATTGATTCAGAGATTCCTTCAGGACGACTTAGACAAGATGAAGGCAGACTGCGCCTATCATTCTTATAGCATCCACAGCTAGAAGCGTGTGAAGTGTGTGTGACGGGACGCATTAGAGAAATCTAGTGCGTCCTATCGTGTTCACTTCTGAAACAACACTACAAGGAGACAGAACGATGGATTTTAACGAACAGCCATTTCAAGATGCAGACAGGCTACTGCACGTTGTGAGGCATAAGATAGATCATCTCAGCATCAGGAGCCGACCGAACCAGACGACAATCGTAATCTGCACAGAGTGCGGATCGGAAGCATCTGCTAGCTACTATGACACGGTGCAGAACGGACGCAAAACATCTGTACTTTGTCATAACGACAAATGCAGATCTCACGACCGATGGATCTACAATCCAGCAAACTAACACGAAACGAAACGCCCGCAGAAACTCTCTGCGGGCATCTTTTACCATAGGAGACAACAAAGTG